>MAAC01015495.1_pt1 | contig 13520 bp, 13 predicted proteins | sample 1115981 | NCBI WGS metagenome assembly MAAC01 (sample SAMN04961126, study PRJNA320927) | seawater metagenome | isolation source: sample BD02T64 sea water enriched with oil for 64 days | place: USA:Gulf of Mexico | collected 2013-07-27 | reverse complement strand
TTGAAACGAACTAAGGAAATCATAAAATTGAATTACGAGTTATTTATTGCTAAACGTATTATTGCTGGTAAAGAGTATAAAAATAGCATTTCATCTCCAATAATTAAAATTGCAATCACAGCAATTGCATTGGGAGTTATTATTATGATGATTTCTATGGCTACAGGGGCAGGTTTTCAGCATAAAATTAGAGATAAAATTTCTGGTTTTAAAGGACATGTTCAAATAACCAACTACGATGATAACAACTCAGAAGTCTCTATAACTCCTATTGACAAAAATCAAGATTTTTATCCAGAATTTAAATCGATTGACGGCATAAAAAAAGTGCAAGTTTTTGCAAATAAGGCTGGTGTAATTAGAACTGCTACAGATTTTGAGGGTATTATTTTTAAGGGAGTTTCAACAGATTATGATTGGTCCTTTTTTAAAGAATATTTAGTAGAAGGGAGGCTTCCAAACTTTAATCAATCTAGAGTTAGAGATGTATTATTATCTCAAACCTTGATTGATAGATTGCAGTTGAAATTGAATGATACGATTAATGTCTTTTTTATAAAAGCAACTAAAAATAAACTGCCAAGTAGATATAAATTTGTTGTTGTTGGTATTTATGATACTGGTTTTGGTCAGTTTGATAAAAGTTTGATGATTGGTGATATTAGAGAAATTCAAAGATTAAATAATTGGAATGACAGCCAAATTGGTGGTTTTGAGGTGTTATTAGATAATTTTGATGACATAGAACAAAAAGGAAATGAAATCTATGCGGCCATAGGTTCTACCTTAAATAGCACCACAATTGTAGAAAATTATGATGTTATTTTTGAATGGATTGAACTGTTTGATAATAATGTTTGGTTTATAATCGGAATTATGATTTTGGTTGCCAGTATTAATATGATTACAGCATTACTAGTTTTAATTCTTGAAAGAGTACAAATGGTAGGTATTTTAAAAGCCTTGGGAAGTGATAACTGGGGAATCCGGAAAATATTTCTATACAACGCTACCTATTTAATTTTAAAAGGCTTGCTTTTGGGGGATATCATTGGAATTACTTTATTGTTGTTGCAACATTATTTTGGATTCATCACCTTAGATCCAGCTTCATATCATGTTAGTACAGTTCCAGTGTATATCAATGTGTTTTCAATTATCATGCTAAACATTGGGACACTTATTTTGTGTTTTTTAATGCTGTTAATCCCTTCATACATCATCACAAAAATCAATCCTTCAAAATCTATTCAATTCGCCTAAAAGGGTTCCTTTTAAAAAAGGATTCTAATAAAATATATCTCTTAAATATTTTGTTTCTTTGCAGAATAATTAGAGAAGATGAAACTTCCAAGATGTGTGTTCAATACTCAAAAGAATCACTAGATGGAAGCTACATGTGACAAATATAAAAATAAGTAAGAAAGACACATGAAATACGCAAAAAATATATTAGAAACTATTGGTAATACACCCTTAGTACAATTAAATTCAGTTACTAAAGAGGTTGATGCTTTAGTGTTGGCAAAAGTAGAAACGTTTAATCCAGGGAATTCTATTAAAGATAGAATGGCCTTAAAAATGATCGAAGATGCAGAAGCAGATGGTCGTTTAAAGCCTGGAGGAACCATTATTGAAGGGACTTCTGGGAATACGGGAATGGGATTGGCATTGGCAGCAATTATAAAAGGATACAAATGTATTTTTGTGATTTCTGATAAACAGTCTAAAGAGAAAATGGATATTTTGAGAGCTGTAGGTGCTGAGGTAATTGTTTGTCCAACAAACGTTGAACCAGACGATGCAAGATCATATTATTCGGTTTCTAAAAGATTAGGAGCAGAAACACCAAACTCTTGGTATGTGAACCAATATGATAACCCTTCAAATTCGTTAACCCATTATGAGCAAACGGGTCCTGAAATTTGGGAACAAACAGATGGGAAGATTACACATTTTGTTGTTGGAGTTGGAACTGGAGGAACAATTTCTGGAACTGCAAAATACCTAAAAGAGCAAAATCCTGATATTAAAGTTTGGGGAATTGATACCTACGGTTCAGTATTTAAAAAATACCACGAAACGGGTATTTTTGATGAGAACGAAATCTATCCATACATTACTGAAGGAATTGGAGAAGATATTTTACCTAAGAATGTGGATTTTTCTTTAATTGATGGCTTTACAAAAGTAACAGATAAAGATGCTGCTGTTTATACACGTAAGATTGCAAAAGAAGAAGGAATCTTTGTTGGGAATTCTGCAGGTTCTGCAATTAAAGGCTTGCTACAGTTAAAAGACGAATTTAAGAAGGACGATGTAATTGTTGTTTTATTTCACGATCACGGAAGTAGATATGTTGGAAAAATGTTTAATGATGATTGGATGCGTGAGCGTGGTTTCTTAGATGAAGAAATTACCACTGCCGCAGACTTAATTAAAGGACATATCAATGAGCCATTATTAACGGTGCAAACAGAAGAACTAGTTTCGCATGCCATTGAAAGAATGCGTGATTATAAAATATCGCAAATACCCGTAAGAGATAGTAATGGTTTTGTAGGGTCTGTTGATGAAACAGCTTTGTTAAGAAGTTTTATTTCTGACAAAAACATTGCAGATAAACCTATTAAAGAGGTGATGGGAGCTCCATATCCAGTTGTTAATAGAAATGCGTCTATTGATGCTGTATCTAAATTGATAACCAAAGAGAATCAAGCAGTGTTGGTTGATTTGGAAGATGGAAAATTTCATATCATTACCAAGCATGATATTATTAGTGCTATTTAAATAATAGTTATGTTTTTATTTAGTGGTCCTTCAAATATTTGGGAAGCGATTTTGATGTTATCTATAGTTATGCTAGTTCCAATGCTTATCGTTTTAGTTATAAGTCACAGTATAATCAAGAGTACAAGATTTTATTTGGAAAAAATAAATGACTTCATTGTAGGGAAGATAGTATATTGGCTATTACTGTTTGTGATTTCCTTTTTCATTTGTTTCCTAGGTTTCGTTATTTTGGAAGAAATATAAAAAAAAGAGCAACTTTAAAAGTTGCTCTTTTTTTTTGTTTAACATCCACACCAAACTTCAACAATACTATTGGTTGGTGTTTGCTTTATCTTATAATAGCAACCAGCTTCTTTGGCTTTTGGTCCAAATTCAGTGTTGTTCTCATACCATATATTAAATGGTTTCATTTCTTCTGTTAAGCCAACTTTGTATATGTTATCTATCCAGTTTTTCAAAACTTTAGTAGCCGTTTTTGGAAAGGTGATTTTCTGTATTATTGGAGATGCTTCTCCGCATTTATTTGTAGTAAAAATAATATTGCATTTAAATTTTTTTGTAAAGCCACATTCTTGATTGTTAAAGTCAGCATCTTTTTCGATATTATATTTTTTAGAATTTGAGGCATAATTACGTTCCAAATACAAAAGAATAATATCAGTGTCCACTTCGTTTTTTTCTACAAAAGAAGTGAGCATTTTTACATTAGGAGAAACCAAATCAAACTTTTTTTGACAAAAGGAATTGATGGAAATAAGAAAAAAAAATAGGACTGAGATTTTTAGCTTCATATGATAAAGGTATAAAATAAAAAACCACTTCAAACGAAGTGGTTTTTTTTAATCAACTAATTCAAATAATTTACACAATGAAAACAAGTCTCTCACATTTGTTTTCATTTTTAGTAAATGCAAATCGCGTGCCAAAATATGTTTTTCTTTGAGAAAAAGTTAAAAACCTGTGATTTTTACATTCTATTAACATTTGAGCGTGAATTGCTACTAGGGTAATGGGTGTATTTTGTTATTTGTTGCGAATATGATAATATTTAATGTGGTATTTTAAGAAAATAAAAAGCCCATAATCTAAAATCATGGGCTTTTTTATATTGTTTACTTATTTTTTATCTCGCATGCTTATGAGCTTTGTAAGATGAGCGCACTAAAGGGCCACTTTCTACATACATAAAGCCCATTTCCAATCCTAAAGTTTCATACTTTTTAAATTGCTCTGGAGTGATGAATTCTTTTACAGGTAAATGCTTTTTAGTCGGTTGTAAATATTGACCGATTGTAATAACATCTAATCCAACACCACGTAAGTCTTTCATGGTTTGAATTACTTCTTCTTCTTTTTCACCCAATCCTAGCATGATGCCAGATTTGGTACGCATACCGTTTTCTTTTAAGTATTTTAAAACACCTAAACTTCTATCATATTTTGCCTGAATTCTAACTTCTCTAGTCAACCTTCTTACAGTTTCTACATTATGAGAAACTACTTCTGGTGCCACTTTAATAATACGATCAATTTGTTTTTCGTTTCCTTGAAAATCAGGAATCAACGTTTCTAAAGTTGTTGTAGGATTTGCTCTTCTAATAGCATTTACTGTTTCTGCCCAAATAATAGAACCACCATCTTTTAAATCGTCTCTATCTACAGATGTTAAAACTGCATGTTTGATGCTCATCAACTTAATAGAACGTGCAACTTTTTCTGGCTCATCCCATTCAACAGTTTCTGGTCTTCCAGTTTTTACACCACAAAAACCACAAGATCGCGTACAGATGTTTCCAAGTATCATAAAGGTAGCAGTTCCTTCTCCCCAGCATTCACCCATATTAGGACAACTACCACTTGCACAAATTGTGTTTAATTTATATTTATCTACCAATCCTCTAAGCTCAGTATACTTTTTACCTACCGGTAATTTTACGCGCAACCACTTTGGTTTTTTTACTTTTTCTGGAATAGATACAGTTTGTTCTGACATTCTAAAATAAATTGAACTGCAAAGTTACAAAGAAAACTATTATAAATTGATTAAAAACCAGCCACTAAATCCGATTAAAAAAAGAATCCCTAACCAACTCAATGCTTTTAAGGCTGTATTAGGTTGATGCTCTTTTGGAGTGTGTTTTCCGGTGATTAAAATGTAATTTAATATGGCGTAAAAGGGAGCAGTTAAGAATGATAATATGGTTGCGATTTTAATTAAAAAGCCCATGTCATTCATAAAGAAAGCTAAGATCAAATACGTTCCGATAGCTAAAAAGAGTATCCAAAACCAATACGTAAGTTTTGTTTTCTTTTTAAACAATAAGTCGGTTGTTTTTGCCATAGCTCTTGGAGAAGCATCTAGGGTTGTTATGGTGGTGCTAAACATAGTTGTAAAGGCTGCAACTCCAATAAATATGTGTGAATAATCACCAAGATTTTTGGTGTACAGACTAATTAATTGAGAAGCAAATACGCCTCCTTTGTTTGAAAATGTTTCTCCAGAATTGAACATGACAAATGCGCCTAACATTACAAAACAAACACCTAAGAATAAGGTGCCTAAATAGCCTATATTAAAATCAAAAATAGCTTGACTGGGAGGTGTTTTTTGAAGTGTGGTTTTGTCTTTTTCTAGTGTCCAGATAGAATGCCAAATAGAAATATCTAAAGGAGCTGGCATCCAGCCCAAAAAAGCAATTAAAAAGGTGATTTCTATGGTTCCACTCGGAATTATCTGTGTAAAATCAAACGATTCTTTATTGCTAAAAACAGCAACACTTAGAGCGATTATTGTACTTACAGTTAGTAAAACTATAATGAATTTCATTAGATTGTCTAAGAGCTTATATTTGCCAATAATTAATATACACAGACTTATTATAGTGATTACTACTGACCAAATTACCAAGTCGTTTTCAATTCCAAATGAACCAAATAATTGAGTCGCTAAACCGGCAGTTACAATTGTTACTGCTGCCTGAATGGTAAACATGGTAGCGAAATTGATGATGTAATAAGCGGCTAAAACAGGTTTACCAAGTTTTTTATATCCATCTAATAGTGTTTCTCCTGTTGCAGCTGCATAGCGTGGGCCAAACTGGAAAAAAGGATATTTAAATAAATGAACTAATAGCAATGCCCATAATAAACCAAATCCAAATTCGGCACCCGCTTTGGTAGATTGTACTAAGTGAGAAACACCAATGGCTGCTCCAGCAAATAATAAACCTGGCCCAAGAGAATTTAGAAATGATTTTTTCATTTAGCTATGATTTTTTAATAATCTCGGCTAATAGTTTTCTGGCACGTAATAACTTTACTTTTACGTTATTCATAGGTTCTCCAATTCTTTCAGAGATTTCTTTATAGCTTAGTTCTTGGAAAAATCGCAAATTAATTACTTCTTGATATTTTGGTTTTAACTGCTTAATGTCTTTCAGTAATTTAGCTAAATTTTGTTCGGTAATGATTTTGTCTTCTGGTGTAGGATTGTCATCAGCAATATCATAAATATCTTTTTCTTTTTCTTTATAAAGTTCAGCCCTAACAGAAGCATTCTTCTTTCGTAAGCCGTCAATATGAATGTTTTTTGAAATGGTAATCAGCCAAGTTTTAAATTGATATTTCTCATCGTAGGTATCAATTTTATCAAAAGCTTTAGAAAATGTTTGAATGGTGATGTCTTCTGCATCATTATCATTCTGGTGCCTTTTTAATTGAAAACTATGAACACTGCTCCAGAAACTGTCTAATAAAGTGTTGTATGCTAGCTGGTTGCCTTCTTTGGCTTTTTGAATCGTTTGTAATAATTCGGTTCCTTTTATTTCCAATGCGTAGGTTTTGAAAAAGTATTAGAGATAAAGATACTAAATTGAAACAAAAGAAGAGAAACCTCTAGAAATGGTAAAAAGTAGATCAATTTTTTTTCTTCGAATTTTTTGGTTGAAATTCCAAATACAATACTAAACGTAATAAAATAAGCAGCTACAATTGGAGTAATCATTTTCCAACTAAAAAGAAAATATAATAACATTGTAAGTATGTAAAAAGTGAATTTTGAGATGAAAAAAATTCCTAAAAAAAACTTGTGCTTAAATTTATAAAAAGACGCCGTAGAAACATGTCTTCTTTTTTGTCTAAACCACTCTTTAAAAGTTAATGGTGGATTAGAAACCGTAAAACTATTTGGAACTATTGTAAAAGTTGTATTACTTTTTGTTGCTGCTTCTTGAATAAACAAATCATCATCTCCAGATTTAACTTGTATGTGACTAATAAACCCATTGGTTTTAAAAAACTCACTTTTTGTATACCCTAAATTCCTTCCTACTCCCATATATGGAGATCCAAGTTTTGCATAGGTAAAATATTGCAATGCAGTTAATAGAGTTTCAAACCGAACTAAAAGGTTCACAAATGTTTTTTTAGATTTATACTTTCCATATCCTAAAACGATTGTATTATCTGTTGAAAACTGTGAGGCCATTTCTTGAATCCAACGATTGGATTTTGGTTTGCAATCTGCATCAGTAAAAACTAAGTGCTCATGTGTTGCCGATTTTATTCCTAAGGTTAGTGCATACTTTTTATTTCCCCAAAAAGCTTCAATATTTTTGATGTCAACAATCTTTACATTGGTGTTATTATTTCTGAATTGCTCCATTACTTCTAATGTAGCATCTGTAGAAGCGTCGTTAATAAGGACAATTTCAAAATTTGAATACTCTTGATGTATTATGGATGGTAAAAATTCCGTTAAATTCTCTGCTTCATTTTTAGCACAAATGAGTACAGAAATAGGTAGATCAGTAGAAGACTTGTTCGGTTTTATTTTTCTAGAAAGTATAGAAGAAAAGCATATAAAATAAATGATTTGAATGCTGGTAGCAGCTACTAGAATGTAGAATAGAACCGAAATAACCATTTATAAAATCAATTAATCATGTTGAGGTTCTGCACAGTTCTCATATTGATCTGGAGTTTTTCCACAAAACCCACAAGATTCACCTGTTTCATTTAACATTGGATTTTGACTAGCACAAGTACCAGCAAATTTTCCGTCTTTTTTTGCCCAAATTTTTATTGCAATTCCTGCAACAGCTAATCCCAATAAACCTATAGTAAGTAAAACCAGTTTCATGATATCTTATTTGATGCAGCAAAGATACTTATTTAGAAAAAAATGAACCAATAAAAATGCGTTAAAGTATTAAGTTAAAAAATAAACTTTCTAAAAAATAGGGTAGGGTTTTGTTAACCTTAACTGTTTAATAATAAACCAAAAGAAATATATATGGTATAACACTACTTTTTGTTTAACTATTAAATTTTATACTATGAAGTCTATACCTAAAGTAATGTATGTATTTGTGCTGTCGTTTTTATTTTTTTCATGCACTACAAATGAGGAGTATTTTGATATTACAACAGCTACAGATCAAGAAATACTAAATCAAACCTTGAATCTACCCCTAAACGAGTTTAACTATGCAGATGTAAATCTTCCAAATTACTTTTTTGATGCAAATTTGATGCAAGAAGATAATGTGCCTACCAATAATAGAATTAGAAATAAGGGAGCAACGCTTGGTCGCGTGCTATTTTACGATACGGCGCTATCAAAAAACAATACTATTTCTTGTGCTTCTTGTCATAGTCAAGAGAATAGTTTTTCTGATTCAAATAGGTTTAGTGTAGGTTTTGAAGGTGGGGTAACAGCTCGGAATTCTATGAGTTTGGCAAATGCACGATTTTATAGAAATAGGCGGTTTTTTTGGGATGAAAGAGCAGCTTCTTTAGAAGAACAAGTCTTAATGCCAATTCAGGATCACATCGAAATGGGGCTAACACTACCAGAATTAGAGTCAAAATTAGGTTCCAGAAAAAGGTATAAAATATTATTTAATAGAGCATTTGGAGATACAATTATTACAAGTCAAAGAATTTCTAGAGGATTGGCTCAGTTTGTTCGGTCTATGGTTTCATATCAGTCAAAATTTGATGCAGGATTAGAACAAACAAATAATCCAAGAAGACCCTTTCCTAATTTTAGTAATTCAGAAAACAGGGGGAAGCAGCTATTTTTTAGCCCTCAAACGAATTGTTCACAATGTCATGCTACTGCCGCATTTATTGGTGATAGGGCGCGAAATAATGGCTTAGATGCTGTATTAACAGATTTAGGAGTTGGTGGTGTAACCGGTAGAAATAATGATTTTGGTGAATTTAAGGTTCCGTCATTAAGAAATATTGAAATGACTGCTCCTTTTATGCATGACGGAAGGTTTACAACGCTAGAACAAGTAATTGAGCATTATAACTCTGGAGTGCAGAACAATCGGAATTTAGATGGTAGATTGCGACGAGGAAATGGAGTTAGAAGATTAAATTTATCCAACACAGATAAACTTGCTTTAAAAGACTTTTTACTAACTTTAACCGATCGTGTTTTCTTAACGGATGAAAAATTTTCCTCTCCTTTTAAAAATAACTAAATTTAAGGTAGGGTAAACTAAAAGAGAACTGTTATATATGTACACAAAACCAATAACCATGAAAAAATATTCAATTTTTAAAACACTATCAATTTCATTAATTTTTATGTTTGGAATCCTGTCATGCAGTTCTTCATCCGATGATGAAACTACTGACCCAACAGGAACACAATACGACATTTCCTCAATTTTATCTAAATTTAACGGAACCGGTTTAACCGTTTCTACTAACGGAAATACCGTGACGTTTACAACACAAAATTTACCAGATCATAAAAGTCCGTATTGGCCAACAAACAATGCCTTATATGAAGCGTATAATGGGACTAATGCTAGTTTTAACTTGAATCCAAATAGCATAAGTGCTCAAAGTATTTCTATTTCTGTTCCTTTAAACCCTTCAGAAGCAAGTACTAAACAAGCAACTTCTTTAGGGCCAATTGGCATCTCTGTAAATGGAGTTGTTTTTTACAATCAATATGCTGGACCAAACAACCAAGCATTGACCAATGAAATTAATTCTTTTGATCAGTTTTTAGGGCACCCTCAAAATACTGGACAATACCATTATCATGTAGAGCCTACTTATTTAACAGGGCAATTTGGAAGCAGTGCTTTCTTAGGGCTATTAGCAGATGGTTTTCCGGTTTATGGGCCAGTAGAAAATGGTCAAACAATTACAAATTCTGATCTAGATGCCTATCATGGTCATACTAGTGCTACAGTAGATTTTCCAAATGGAATTTATCATTACCATGTAACTCCAAATGAAGATCCATATATAAATGGGAATGGTTATTATGGAACTCCAGGAAATATTACCCAGTAAATTTGAAGCAGTTTATTTATATAGCGATTTTGTGTTGTTTCATTTCTTGTAAAGAAAGTGAAAAAGCACAGTTGGTCTTATTTGAAGAAAACACACAGTTACGTCTTGATAATGGAATATTGTATTATAATGATATTCCATTTAATGGAACGTTAAAATCCTATAGTGAAGTAAATCAAACTAAAAATACTGCAAACTATTTGAACGGAAAAAAACAGGGGGAAGAGCGAAAATTATTTCAAAATGATTCTTTAGCAGAACTTCGCTTTTATAAAGAAGGTTTCAAAGTTGGTGTACATAAAGCATGGAGAGAAAACGGTCAACAACTATTTCAATATCCATATAGCAATGACGGAGTATATCATGGTACAATTAAAGAATGGTATGCAAATGGTCAACTAGTTCGGGAATTTAATTATGTACATGGAAAAGAAGTTGGCTCACAAAAAATGTGGTTGTCAAATGGAAATATTAGAGCAAATTACACAGTTGTAAATGGCGAAAGATTTGGGTTAATTGGCTTGAAAAAATGTTATTCAGTAAAAACTAATGATGAAAAATAATAGATATATAGTACTTGCTTTAAGTATACTTATAGGGTGTAAAATAGCACCAGAAGTAAACAAGGAATCAGCTTTACCGTTTTTTAATTCGGCTGAGTTTACACCTGAATGGATTTCTGAAACATCAGATGAGTATGCTACTATTCATGAAATTCCAGCATTTAAATTTACAAATCAAGACGGGAAATCTGTAACGAATAAAACCTATGAAGGCAAAATATATGTAGCAGACTTTTTCTTTACTTCTTGTCCTGGTATCTGTCCAAGATTAGCTAAGAACATGGGGGCATTGCAAGCCGCTTTTAAAGATGATAAAGAGGTGTTGTTACTGTCTCATTCTGTAACTCCAATTAAAGACTCTGTACCCATTTTAAAAGAATACGCACTAGAAAATAATGTTGATTCTAATAAGTGGAATTTGGTTACGGGTCCTAAAAAAGAGATTTATGATATTGCTAGGAAAGCCTATTTTGCAGATGAAGACTTTGTAAAAACTCAAGACGAAGATGCCTTTATACATACAGAGAATTTTATACTGATAGATAAAAAAGGAAGAATAAGAGGTGTTTATAATGGTACTTTAGCTGTGGAGACAGAACGAATAGTAAGGCATATAAAACTACTTAAAAAAGAAGCTTAAATAATATTCACTTCTATTTCTAATAGTATGTTGAAAGTGTCAAAAACTGTTTGCTGAATTTTCTTTGCAAGATTGTAAATCTCAATTCCAGAAGCATTTCCATAGTTCACCAAAACCAATGCTTGTTTTTCATGTACTCCAGCATCGCCAAAACGTTTTCCTTTAAAGCCACATTGCTCAACCAACCAACCAGCAGGTACTTTCGTTTCAGTTTCAGATATTTTATAATTAGGAATTGCAGGGCTGTTTTTTTGCAATTCTAAAAACTGTTTTGTAGAAATTACAGGGTTTTTAAAAAAGCTTCCGCTATTTCCAATTTCTTTTGGGTCTGGAAGTTTAGATTGTCTGATTGCAATAACAGCAGCAGAAATATTTTTTATAGTTGGGCTAGAAATACCTTGTTCTTGTAAAGCGGTTTCAATGGCTCCATAAGACGTATTTAATTGATGCTTCTTTTTAGTTAACCGAAAGCTAACAGCAGTTAAGATATATTTTCCTTTAGCCTCATTTTTGAAAATGGAATTTCGATATCCAAAACCACATTCAGTATTTGAAAAAGTAATTCGTTTACCCGTTTCAATATCTACCGCTTCAACCTTGGTAATGGTATCTTTTACTTCTACACCATATGCACCAATATTTTGTATTGGGCAAGTTCCAACATTACCCGGAATTAGAGACAGGTTTTCTAATCCTCCAAAGTCTTGAGAAATACACCACAAGACAAACTCGTGCCAATTTTCTCCTGCATTGACAGTTAAATGAACCGAATCTTCATGTTCTCTATCAATAGAAATTCCTTTGATATTTATAAAAGCAACAAGGGTTTCAATGTCTTTTGTTAGTAACATATTGCTACCTCCACTAATTAAAAAGAGGTTTTGCTCTTTTTTTAATAACTGTTGTAGTTGGTAAAATGATGCTATAGAAACAAAACGTTTGGCATAACATTCTACGCCAAACGTATTGTATTCTTTTAAAGATATGTTTTCTAAAATAGTCAATTAACTATTGTATTGTTTTAATGCTGCAGCTAAAACATCGACAGATTTTTTTAAATCTGTTTTGTTTAAAACATATGCAATTCTAACTTGATTTTTTCCTTCACCAGGAGTAGAGTAGAATCCACTCGCAGGAGCCACCATTACAGTTTCTCCATTTAAATCAAACTTTTCTAACATCCATTGCGCAAAATCATCAGTATCCTTAACTGGTAATTGAACAACACAATAAAAAGCTCCTTTTGGACTAGCCACTTTTACACCATCAATCTTTTGCAACTCCGAAATTAAAGTATTTCTTCTTTCTACATATTCTTCAATCACGTCATCAAAATAACTTTGAGGAGTTTCTAAAGCAGCTTCACTAGCTAATAACGCATATGTTGGTGGACTTAGTCTTGCTTGAGCAAATTTAATTGCGGTTGCAATAAATTCTTCATTCCTAGAAACAATACATCCAATTCTTGCTCCACACATACTATAACGCTTAGAAACAGAATCAATCATAATGGCATGTTGCTCTAATCCATCTTCGCTCATTATTGAGTGATGTTCTAAACCATCATATACAAACTCACGATATACTTCATCAGCAATTAAAAATAAATCGTGCTTTAAAGCGATTTGCTTTAGTTTTTGAATTTCTTCCTTAGAATATAAATATCCAGTTGGATTTCCAGGGTTACAAATTAATATTGCTTTTGTTTTATCGGTAATTAATTTTTCGAAGTCTTCAATTTTAGGTAATGCAAAATTGTCATCGATTCCAGAGATTACTGGTACAACTGTTATTCCAGAAGCCGTAGAGAAGCCATTGTAATTTGCATAAAATGGCTCAGGGATAATAATTTCATCTCCTGGATCTGTAATACTTCCAATTGTAAATAGCAATGCTTCAGACCCACCGGTAGTAGCAACAATGTCATTTGAAGATACAGCAATATTATTAGTAGCATAGTAACTAGCTAATTTAGTTCTGTATTCTTCCGATCCTTCAGATCTTGCATAAGACAATACTTCGATCGTATTGTTTTTAATTGCATCTAAAGCAACTTGTGGAGTTTTAATATCAGGTTGACCAATATTTAAATGGTACACTTTTGTACCTCTCTTTTTAGCATTTTCTGCATAGGGCACCAATTTACGAATTGGTGATTCTGGCATTAAGTTTCCTTTGGTTGAAATTAAAGGCATAATTTT
>MAAC01020226.1_pt1 | contig 13521 bp, 14 predicted proteins | sample 1115981 | NCBI WGS metagenome assembly MAAC01 (sample SAMN04961126, study PRJNA320927) | seawater metagenome | isolation source: sample BD02T64 sea water enriched with oil for 64 days | place: USA:Gulf of Mexico | collected 2013-07-27 | reverse complement strand
CCGTGGTTTAGTGCTTTGTTTGCTAAGCAAAAACAACTTACTGATATCTCTACTCTGGTATTTGCAGAGCGTTTAAATAGCTTACCATCGGGACTGCATTTAATTTACTTTAAAAGCAGTGATACAAAAAGTAAAAATAATCGTTATCAGTTTGAGCTATTTATTGATGCCCTACTATTAGCGCAAAAACAAAAACAACAAAAAGATTTCATTTGGATCAGTGCTATTGGCAATAAAAGCAAAGATACACGTTTAGCAACCAAAGCCGCTTTATTGGTAACGCCATCAACTCAAGCGTCACAAGAATTAAACCAACTAACCAGCTATATGGACTTACAGCCGACCCTAATGAAAAATTGGCTTGATTGCGATCTTGCTAGTAAAAATGATGCTAAAAGTTATAGCAATGGTGATGACTTGATGACCTTACAAAAAGATCGAATTATTGCCAATACAACCGATGAAGGCATTATCGTCTTTAACAAAGATAAATCTGTGCTTATCGATCAAAATGGCAATTTTCAAAGTTACTCTAGTCAATTAGCCGCCCCGATCACCGTAAATAAAGATTTTCCATTGATGATAGATGGTGTGCATTTTATTAAGCGTTTTTCTAAGTACTCAGCAAATGAACAATAACTGCACAGTTAAGCAAAAATAAAGCCCTAAAGTTATGATTGTCATTGCATTAAGTGAATAAATCATTAATATACACAGCGCAAAGGTAAAGCACCCTACTTTACTCCTGCTAGCTCACTTGGACTAATAGCAATTTGCAATATCGGGGTATAGCGCAGCTTGGTAGCGCGTGCGTCTGGGGGACGTGAGGTCGCAAGTTCGAATCTTGCTACTCCGACCATATTAAAAAATAAAGATCTTGTTTTACAAGGTCTTTTTTTTGCCTGTAATATTTTAACTAACCTCATATCAAATTTTATTGAACTTCCACTCGACAATAATTTTTTATCTACCCTTCTACCCATAATTTAAGCGTAGGCATCTGCTTAGTAAGCACTTTTTAAACCTGCTCACTCCCTTAATAAATCCTCTGACAATAAGCTAAAATATCGCTGCTTTTCTATTCATGTACTATTATCTAATAGCAAAAGCTTATCTTTCTAACCTTATTCAAAGGGATTATATGTCTACCAATATATCGACTGCTTTTTATGATTCATTGTTTGGAGAGTCAGCTCCATCTGTTTTGATGAATGGGCTAGAAGAAGAGACGCTTAGGGGTGTAAGAAACGTCTTAAATGATCCTGAGCAACTTTCCAAGCATATTCCCGCATTACCCACAATTCTGCTTGAGTTGATAGATACGTTAAAAGATAAAGAAGCTGAGTTTCTAGACTTTGTTACTATCATTGAAAAAGATCCATCCTTGGCTATTAATATTTTGAAAATCGCCAATACCGCAAAATATTCACGAGGAGATGAAGAAATACTTTCTCTTAAAAAAGCGGTTTCTTTGTTGGGAGTATCTGGAATAGCGAATATTGCAACAACCGTTTTAATGAAAGCATTAATGCCTGATAAACCTATTTATTTTAAAACCTTTGGTAAGCAAATATGGACACATTCATTACAATGTGCGCATTTATCTCAATCGCTAGCCTTACACTATAAAGAAAATGAATTCGATGCTCACTTTGTTGGTTTAATTCATGATGTTGGCAAAATCATTATCTTTGAATCTTTATGCAATGCACTTGGAAAAGTCTTAACGGGTGAATTGCCTGGCAGTATCGCTTTCAAGAAGCTGATGTCGGAAATGTCACTTGATATGTCTTATTTTATTGCTAAGGAATGGGGATTGCCGACATTATATTGCGAGGTATTATTACAACAAAGTAAAAATATAAATAAAACTCTAATGCTGTCTCAAATATTATTTAAGGCGAATAAATTGAGTGAAATTCATTTCCTCTTTACCAAAGGATTGATAGACAAAAAACAAATAGAAATGTTGATAAAAAAACTAAAAATAGATGAGTCCATTTGGTTGGACTTTATGAAAATAGCAGATGAATTTTAAGGCGGGTAATAAGTAACCATGATAACGCGTGCGCCTGGGGACGTGAGGTCGCAAGCTCAAACTTTGCTACTCCAGCCATGTTTTTTTTAAAGCAAAACACAAAAAGCCCGTATTTATACGGGCTTTTTCATTTCTGAATGTAAAATACATAAAAATAGCATGAACAAATGATAGCCAACAAAAAATTATATCGGCTTAAATGCTTGTGAGCCGTCTGCTCCCCAGAGCGAATACTAGAAGGGCCAAAATACTTAACTATAAAAGGCTTCTACAGTTCCCTTTAGTTTTATCAAAAGCGGTTGTCCCCGACGATCCAACGCTTTAGGTGAAGGAATTTTTACCCAACCTTCACTGATACAATATTCCTCGACATCAGTACGTTCTTTGCCGTTCAGTCGAATACCAATATTATGCTCGAAAATTTCTTCCTGATGGTGTGGGCTACGGGGATTACCCGAAAGGCGATCTGGTAAAGCCGGTAACGATTTAGTATCGTTCATATTCATGACCTAAATTAAATAAAAAGTGCGCTATTGTAGACAATATAAACTTAGCACTCAATAACTGCGTTAGGGTTTAGGGCGTTGCTTAGTGATTACACTTAATAAAGTAGCCATAACGACCATGTTGCGCGGAGTAATCGGATTTTTCACCGCAAGACTTTATAAGCTCAGCATTCGTTTTTTTAACCTTGCTAAATCAATCGCGTTTGACCGTACGCTGAGCTTGATATGACTATATTCATATTCTTCTTTGGTGACGCTCATGCTTGCTCGAATTTCACCTATGATACCTTTCGCTGTGTAGGGAATGATTATCTCATCTTCAATCATCTCGTGCTCGGCAACACCAACGATATATTGATGCAGTTTCGTGATATCAAGCGGATTGCGGGTTGAAGTCATCATGGCATCAGGAAACTCTGCCATCAATGCTTGTTGTTGTTCAAGGTTAATTTGATCTGATTTATTCAGTACCAGTAATTTTTTAATGCCCTCAACGCCCACCTCCTCCAGCACTTCGTGCACCACATCAAGTTGCGAGCGAAAAGAAGGATCCGAGGCATCTACTACATATAACAATAATGAAGCATCATGCGCTTCGGCTAAGGTTGAATGAAATGAAGCAACTAAATCGTGTGGTAGTTTTTTAATGAAACCTACGGTATCTGACACTAGTATTCGAGGTTGAGTAATTGGGTGCAACGCACGCACCGTTGTATCAAGCGTAGCGAAAAGTTTATCTTCTACTAATACTTCGCTACCGGTGATCGCTCGCATCATTGATGACTTGCCCGCATTGGTATAACCCACTAAAGCGACACAAAAAAGCTCAGAGCGTTGTGTACGTCGGCCTTTCATTTCATCTTGAACACTAACCAACTCACGCTTTAGTTCGGCTAATTGGTCACGTACTTTACGACGGTCTAGCTCTAGCGTAGTTTCGCCAGCGCCTTTACCCATTTGACGCTCTTTATTACCGCTTGTTGATTCACGAAGTCGTGGCGCTAAATAATTAAGGCGAGCAATTTCAACTTGTAGCCGTGCTGTTCGGGTACGAGCATGACGACTAAAGATTTCAATAATAATCCCCGTACGATCAAACACCTCTACGCCTAATTGACTTTCGACATTACGCAACTGAGACGGGCTTAAATCGCAATCAAATACCACCACATCAGCACAGGCAAACGTAAGATTGTCTGAGGGAATGTCAGTGAATGGTGTTTTATCCGCTATTTCTTCAGATAAGTTTTCAGCTTCTTCAGTTTCACCTTTATTACCGGTGAGGTGCGCTATTTCAGCCAGTTTCCCTAAACCTAGTACATTCAGTTTTTGGGTCGAACTTTGCTTTTGCGACTGCGTGCCGACCACTTTAAACCCTAAGGTAGTCACTAAGCGAGCAAGCTCTGCAAGTGATTCTGTTGCCTCATCACCTTTAAATTGCGGTGTGCAAATAGAAATAAGTAAAGCGTGGTTAAGTGATGCTTTTGCGGTTAATTGCATAATTTTTTATGTTAGTGCACTTATACCCATGGGGATAAGTGCAAACCTAGTTTTTATCTAAAGTGCTATGATCCTACGCTGTTATAGGTAAGCTTTATAGAGTGATAGCAGCTAAATATAGCGTGTATACCAACTTAAGAAAAAAATGACATCAGTTTTTATGTTTTTGAAAAAACTAATAGCCTATTATTGGCCGGCATAGCATGATCGTCAACAAGAGTGAGACCTGCTGACGTTGCCAATAATAAAATCGCTTCTATATCACGAATACCGCTATTTATGTCTCGGTCTTTAAGCCATAGATCAAAATTAACGTTACTTTCGCTGCTGAACTTGCCTTGATAATTGAATGGCCCGTATATACAAACGCTCGCTTGGGGGGCTAAATTTTGCGCAATACCTTGAAAAAATTTAACCACTAATGGCCAACTAATTATATGCAATGTATTGGCGGTATATAAGCCATCAATGGGCAGATTATTATTAGGCACTGGCCAAGGTTTATTTAAATCAACCACAATGGGTCTTTGCACATTAGCCAAAGCTGTTTCATCTAACCACAAGTTAATTCCTTGATGGTTTATTGGCAAATCACTGGTTTGCCAGGTTAAGTAAGGTAGCTGTTGACCAAAAAAAGCGGCATGTTGTCCTGTGCCAGAGCCAATTTCTAAAACATGTTTAGTGCTTGAAAATACTGTTGTCAAAATGTTTAAAATTGGTTGTTTATTATTTTCACATGCTTGGGAAAAAGGTTTATTCATCATATTTCCTAATTTTATCGGTATTGCTTTGGATGGTGATAGCTACTTTAAATGATGGTAGCTGCTTTGAAAGGCAATAGCTGCCGACATTGCTGTTGATACATTAGCATCTGCTTTTGCTCTTGTTGACAAAAATTTTTAATAGCCACCTTAAAGGCTGGATGTTTTATCCAGTGGTACGAATGCGTGAGCACAGGTTCGAAGCCGCGCTGAATTTTGTGTTCACCTTGGGTGCCAGGGTTAAAGCTTTTTAGCTTGTTTTGAATGCAAAATTCAATACCTCGATAATAACAAAGCTCAAAATGTAAATTATTATAGTGTTTAGTGCAGCCCCAATATCGACCATATAATTGCGAGTCGTCATAAAAAAATAGCGCACAAGCAATATCTTCTTGTTCATCACTGGCAATGATCAATAAAATATTATCGGTCATGTTAACTAATATTCGCTTGAAAAAGTCATAACTCAAGTGAGGTTGATGACCTCTCTTTAAATAGGTAAGTTGATAGGTTAAATAAAAAAACTCGAGGTCTTGCTCTGTAATGTCGCTATTTATCAATTGACGAACTTTAATACCTTGTTGAATAATCGACAGCCTCTCTTTGCGCGTGTTTTTTCTTTTACGCGAAGTGAAGGTATTTAGAAAATCATCAAATGTTTTATAATCACGATTACACCAATGAAATTGCACGGTATTACGTTGATAAACATCCTCAGGTAAAGCCGTTTTTATTTCATTGCAATACAAAATATGCCAGCTATTAATGTTTTCTTGTTGGCAATGTTCTATTAACGGTGCAAACAATTCATTCATTTGCAGTTGTGAAGAGAGTAATTTATCACTACTAACTGGCGTAAAGGGAATGGTAGTCACTAATTTGGGGTAATATTCTATGCCATTACGTTTAAAAGCCTCAGCCCAGTCCCAATCAAAAACATACTCGCCCCAAGAATGGCTTTTCACATACATAGGCATGACAGCCGTCACTTCATTGTCAGTGGTTGCTACTAAATGATGCGGTTGCCAACCTTGTTGAGCGCTTACACAGTGGCTTTTTTCAAGGGCATTAAAAAAATCATAATGAAGAAAAGGACAAGATGAGTTATGTAAACTCTGCCAATCATTAGCACTTATTTTGTCAATGTTGTTAATAAAATTAATTTTCATGTCGGCATTCAATTGATAACTTCTTATTAGCCAATGGCGGTTATATTTCTATGTTGTTATATAGCAATAGTTTAAAAGGCTTTTTTTTTGCTAGCTCAGCGTCTACATAACTCACTTGAATCGTCGCTGAGCATACTGAGGAATATAAATTAGTACAAGGGATGTTTTTCAAGACAATTCGTTCAGTAGTATAAAGAATTCATAGAAAACAGATGATTGAATGGCTTAATTATTGAGGAACGAACATGATACAATTTGACTTAAAGGCTTGAACAGAACATTTAAACTTTAACCTTTAAAGAATTGTCATCTTTAGCCTAAAATTCAACACAATGAGATATTATGAATAAACTAACAACACTGCTGGATCGCATTACCATTGAACCTACAAAAGCGGCCACGTCTTGTGTGATCTGGCTACATGGCTTAGGTGATTCAGGTGCAGGTTTTGCGCCAGTAGTGCCACTATTAAATTTGCCTACAGGCCATTCTATACGTTTTATTTTTCCTCATGCGCCAAAGCAACCCGTTAGCATTAACAATGGTTTTGCCATGCCTGCTTGGTACGATATTAAAAATAGTGATTTGCATAATCGTGCCGATATGGATGGTGTACTTCAATCAGAGGAGTTAGTGCGCGCGTTAATTGACGAGCAAATTAATAACGGCATATCAGCAAGTAACATTACCTTGGTAGGTTTTAGTCAAGGCGGTGTGATGAGTTTATTTACCGGCTTAAGGTTTGAACAAAAATTAGCCGCAATCATAGCCTTGTCATGTTATTTACCCATAAAAGATCAATTGCCGAGTCAATTGAGTGCCGCTAATAAAAACACGCCAATATTACAACACCATGGTGAGGTAGATGATGTTGTGCCGATGTCAGCAGGGAAAATGGCAAACGAGTTAATGATGCAGCAAGGCTATAATATTCAATGGCAAACCTATCCAATGGCGCACAGTGTGATGCCAGAGCAACTAAATGATATTGGTACTTGGTTAACGAATATTCTTGTTAAGTAAGACCTTAACAGCTTTACTGTGAATCTAATGACTTTTTTATTGGCTATGTTCCCGCCAATTGTTGTTAAAACTCAAGCATTTGTTTTATATTAAGTTTTGCAGATGTGATAAAAGCAAGCTTCACAAAGTTTTGCAGATGTGATAAAAGCAAGCTTCACAAGCATGGATGCTTGTGTAGAGCCCCATGGAAGGGTTTACGCGTCTTGCTTGTTCGCGCAGCAACACTTAAAGCCAACATAGCCTTTTTATTTGATTATTTAACGATACTGCTTTGGCGTTTTTCCTGTCCAGCGTTTAAAGGCATGAATAAAACTAGCTGACTCGCTATAACCCAAACGTAACGATATTTGCTCGATACTTAAGTCAGTGGTCGATAAATAGTTAAAAGCCTTGTTGCATAATTCTTCGTTGGCTATTTGTTGAAAGGTAACCCCTTGCTCTTTTAACTTCCGCCTGAGTGTTCGAGCGGTAATAAAATGCATTTGGGCGATGTTTTCTAGCTTAGGAATTTCGTCCTCCATTTCTTGAATTATTTGCCGTATTTTATTGGCCAAGTTTTTAGAGCCAAAAAGGGCAATTTCTTGTTGCTTACATTGCTCCTCCAGTAACTCTTTTGTTAATGGGTTTGCTAGCGGCAGAGCTAAATCTAAATAACGTTCGTCAAACAATATTTGATTATGAGACATAGAAAATCTTACTGGGCACTCATATAAACGTTCATAGTGTTCAACCGTTGTTGGACAAGCGAAATCAAAATGAATAACTTTAGGTTTTTGCCCAACAATTGAGCGTGGGAACATGTCTCGGGTAGATAGGAAAGAAAAGGAGAAGTCTCTTTCTAAATAAAATCGTCGCAACTCACCTAGCGCGTATTGATCACAATACCTGAGTATGGCATTACCCTCTTTTTTAAAAAAATTAATGGTAAAGTGCGTGTAAGCAAGCCGAATGTACTTAAGAAAGAGTTCAATAGCATCAACTACCGTGTTACAAGACCCTGCCGCTAAACCAATATGACCGAAAGCATTTAAGCGATAACATTGGCCTACTTTAAAACCTAGATCTTTATCTTTTATGGTATTAACTAATGCTGTGGTAAAGGCAATTTCTTGTTGAAAAGAAATACTGGCTTTAGGATCGACAAGAACATTTTGATTAATGCCTGCTTTTTCGAGCATTGTGCTAGCATCAATGGCGTAACTTTCTATCAACTTCACTAATAAAGAAATGCCGATAACTGATTGTTTAGAATTTACTTTAGCGAGTGGCGTTAACGTTATTTTATCCATCATACTTATTTTGATGACCTAAATTATCAATAAATTCATTTAATCATAAAACCGTATCTTTGTTCAGATAATTCAGCTAATGATCATTTAAACCAAACTATCACTTAAACCAAACTTTGCCACCTATTATTTTATAAGCCGGTGTGCCTTTAACAAGTGTGTCACGGGCAAATATTTTCTGACACTGGGGGCAAGTACAACTAACCTTGGTGTAATCTTGGCTAATGCGCTCTTTAAAACATTTCACTAATGCTCCCTTACCGCCTTTACGATACTTGAACAGTTTGGTATTACAATTTTTACAAAAAATATCAACGGTTTTACTCGGACCTTTTTTATTGGGTTTTGACATATCCCCGTGTTACCTCAATATATAGAGTTCAGTTGGAATTAGAATGAAGAATTAGGCTGAGTTAAAAATGTTATTTCATCTGCGCTAGATTGTCGATTCAGTATTTTATTTCGATGAGGATATCGACCAAATTTTTCAATGATAGCTAGGTGCTGCAATTCAAATTGATAATTGCTTTCTATGCCATTACTTTTATATAACTGGCAGGCCTGCTTATGAATAAGCAAAGATTCACTGTGCATAAAAGGCATGTAAAGAAAACCTCGCTCGATGGCCGTCAGTGCTTTATCAGCATTTACAGCAATGGCCTGTTGAGATAAAGCTAGGGCTAAGGAGTCTTGAGCAAAAGCTTTTGAGGTATCACGGTACATATTGCGTGAAAACTGATCCAAAATGATAATTTCAGCTAAGCGCCCTTTGGCATTGTCACGCCAATGGCTCAGCTCGCACTGACTGGCTTGCTGATGAAGCGCTGTAAATCGAGTTGCTATGCTTTGATCTAAAGCATCATCCTTTTGCCACCACTGCTGTGGGGAAAGTTCTTCAAACCAAAAATTCAAAACATCATTAAACATAACTGCCTCTATCGTGTTATTTGCCATTACCTTGCGACATTAACTTGCCAATGATAACGGGGTATCCGTATTGCTTTCTGCATAGATAAGATACTCGAAAAATCATTTTTATCAACATTAACATAGACTGTTTCCGTCAGTACTCGTACTCCTGTCAATAAACTTTATAACCCCAGCAGCATTTTGTTTCTATTATTACTGATTAAATAATCATAGCCAAAAAATTCTCACTATTCAGTTTAGCTAAAATAATCATCCCTTTAAAAATAGCTTAATTACCAAGAGTGAGCATTTACTCCTATTTACACAGGGTTATCAGGGTTGTTTTTATTTCTGTAAATAGAGTTGGTAGGGTTACACAAAAAAACTTAACGAGAGTTGTTAGGGTTACTGATGGTTGACAGTTAAGAGTTATTAGAGTTACCATGGGTAAATCGATATATTAATAAGCAAAAATAAGTAAAGTGAGTAAAGTGATATGAAGTATGCGGTAGTTTTTGCCAGTGAGAAAAATGATGGTCTTTATCAGGTCTTCGTTCCTGATCTGCCCGGGTGTTCGGTCAATGTTGATTCTATTGATGTCGGGTTAGAGAAAATAATGCACAGCATTAAATCACATTTAGCTATTTTGGCTGAGTATGGAGAAAAAATCCCTATCGCTTTGAGTATAGATAACCATAGAAAGGCGTATGCCAATGAACACCCGCACACACATTCGCAAGCTTTTTGGGCGATTGTTGATATTGATATAACGGCTTATTTAGGGAAGAGTCACAAAATTAATGTTACTTTACCTGAATTATTGATAAAGCAAATAGATGAGCGGGTCAGTAAAAGCTCGGCCTATAAAACGCGTTCAGGCTTCATAGCTAGTGCTTGTTTAGTAGAATTGGAAAAATAAGTTAAAGCAAAAAAGCGCAAACAAGTTCCCGCCGACAAAGTATTTATATGAATTACTGTAATAAAAAGGAGCAATCTATTTCATTGCCAGCAGCACAAATTTTATCATGTAAAGTCGTTGCTGCATCAGGGTAATAATCTAATTGAGCCATTTTAGGTATAGGTAATAACTGCGCTAGTGAACTTATATTTTCAGCTAAGTTACTCATTGGCTGGCTGGAAGCGGTGTTGGCAACCCAAGCAATACAGGTTAAACCATCTGCCTTAATTGCTTCATAAGTTAACAGCGCATGGTTTAAACAACCTAATTTCATATTCACCACTAAAATAACGCTTTGTTGACTGCTTTTAACAAAGTCAGACAAAAATAGGTTGTGCTTAGTATGGTTGTTACTTGTTAAGGGTAAGCGCCAACCGCCCGCTCCTTCAGTAATGCTAACATCAGCATTGATAGCTTTTACTTGTTCGTAGCCCTGCATTACGTCATCAATAGATATTATGCGATTTTCATTTTCTGCCGCAATATGGGGAGCAATAGCGTCAGCAAAGGTTATTGGATTTACTTCATTAATGCTTTGCCCGCAATTAGCAAATTCAGCTAACAGTTGGGCATCTTCATTTATCAAGGTGTCACCTTCGCGATGACAACCAGCGGCAATAGGCTTGTAAACAGCAACTTTTTTACCGCTATTGATCAATGCTTGTGTTATTGCACAGGCGACGAAAGTTTTGCCTGCGTCTGTGTCTGTGGCAGTGATAAAAAAGTTTTTCATAATATTTGTCGGTTAAATTTGTCGGTTAATGGTGTTGATTATGTATTTATTCAGCTTGAAATCATTACCACAGCGAATAATAAGTCCTCTGCGTAGGCTCACCGGTGAAGTATCACGGTTCGGTGGTGAACAACTTTATTTAGTTTAGCTATATTTAGTTATATTAGTTATTTAGTTTTACCACGAGACCTGAATACAGTCGGTAAGTTGCGGGGTAAATACCATTTGGCTCAAGAAAATCTTGATAATGCTCGGTCATAGCAAACCATTTATCTTTACCTGATAAACCACGATTACGCTTTTGTGGCAAATGATTAGCGCCTAGACCTTTAAGCTCGCGTGCTAAATGAATAACATTTTGATATTCAAGCACTATATCTTGGCATTTATGCTCAATAACACTGGCTCTATCATGATTGAAAAACTCAGCTAATTCAGTTTCAGTTTTAAAATCAATAACGTGTTGATCATCATCTACTTGTTTCCATGATGATTTAAGTTCATGTAAAGTGCCATCTACTAAAGTGGTAAAAATAATTAAGCCGCCAGGTTTGAGCACCCGCAACATTTCATCAACGGCGACATCTAAAGGCTCGCACCATTGAATCACTAAATTTGAATAAATAAGATCGATACTATTGTCTTGCAGAGGAATTTTATGCGCATCGGCTTGAATCCAACTGATATATTTATCACGAGCTTGAGCGGCAAAATGTAACATGTCTTTTGAAAAGTCTAAACCAATCACCTTTTTGTATGAGCCTGCCAATAAGTCGGTAAAAAAACCCGTTCCAGAGCCAAGATCTAATACCGTTAAATCATTTCTATTGGGTAGCCAAGGCATTAAATGTTTGCCTGAAAAACGTTGTAATCGAGCAGAAACATCATAGGATTTGCTGGCTGAGCCAAAGGTTTTCGCTATTTTTTGTCTAGCAACGGTTTGTTTTTTTTGTTGGGTCATTAAAGTCTTCTTACACCTTAGTCAGCTAAGACTTTATTTAAGTTATCAGCTAGCTTTTTGATATTATTAGAGTTATGGTTCGAGCAAATAGTTACGCGTAACCTAGAGCTACCTACTGCAACCGTAGGCGGGCGAATAGCGCTAAGCCAAAAACCTGCACCTTTCATTTGTTCACTAACCTTAAGCGCCTCTTTTTCCTCGCCAATGATTATAGCTTGAATAGATGACTGTGACCTTATCAATTTAATGCTGGGGTCTAATAAATGCGTTAATAAATCACTGAGCTCCACTATTTTATCACGACGCCACTGCTGCGTTTTTATTAACTCGATACTCTTAACTGTTGCCCAAGCGAGCGCGGGGGAAATAGCGGTTGAATAAATATAATGGCGAGCAAAATTAATTAAATAGTCATGCATATTATTATCACAGGCTAAAAATGCACCACTGGTGGCAATGGCTTTACCAAAAGTAGCCATGCTAATATCGGTTTCAATAACACTACTGCTACCTTGTCCTTGCTCACCAATAACACCAATGCTATGAGCATCATCCACATATAGCCATGCATCATGAGTTTTTGCTACATTTGATAATTCAAGCAGTTTTGCTTGGTCACCATCCATAGAAAACACCCCTTCAGAGGCAATCAGTTTATTTGCTGAGTCTGACTTAGCCAATAAATTCGCCAATTGCTTGCTATCATTATGGGCAAAACGTTTGACTGTCGCTTTACTTGAAAAAGCGCCATCAAGCATAGAGGCATGAGATAATTTATCAAGAAAAAAACTGCTGGCACTACTTTGTCCAAGCGCTTGAAACAGTGCCATATTGGCACTAAAGCCACTAGAAAATAACAAACATTTAGGTTTGTTTAGCCACTGACAAATAGTGTCTTCTAAAACTTGATGAGCATAATGAAAACCGGTAACTAGGTTTGAAGAGCTAGCCGAGAGACCAAATTTATCTACGCCCTCTTGCATGGTTTTATTAATCTCTGCGTGATTATTTAATCCTAAATAATCATTAGACGAAAAATTAATATAGCTTTTGCCATCAATACTAATTAGCGGCTCGGTGTGCGTAGAGTCTTTATTACTTTGCTGTAAACATACCCGTTGACGATAACGAGACTGCGTTTGTTGCTGCGCTAACTTATCATTAATAAAGTCAAAAGCCATGGGTTTTATTATTATCCATTGTTATCACGAGCAACGAGTTAATAGTGTCGAAGACACTGAGCTTGATTTGTCCAACTCGTCACTTTTCTTACTATCACTTACTACTTTATATAGCTTAGTGCGCAGCGTCGTAGAATAAGTCTTTGTGCTGTTCATTCACTAAGGCGGTTTTTAATTGTTTGGCTTCAATGGCACTATCATCGGCAACTGTTTCAGTATTAATACCTAACTTATTAAAAAGTTGCGTATCTTTATCCGTTTCAGGGTTTTCAGCGGTTAACAATTTACAACCATAAAATATAGAGTTGGCGCCTGCTAAAAAGCATAACGATTGCATTTGCTCATTCATGGCAGAACGACCTGCGGATAAACGAACATGAGATTTAGGCATCATAATACGCGCTACTGCGATGCAGCGAATAAAATCAAAACTTTCTAAATCGTCAACATCGGCTAACGGTGTGCCCTCAACTTTAACCAACATATTAATAGG
>MAAC01016923.1_pt1 | contig 13532 bp, 11 predicted proteins | sample 1115981 | NCBI WGS metagenome assembly MAAC01 (sample SAMN04961126, study PRJNA320927) | seawater metagenome | isolation source: sample BD02T64 sea water enriched with oil for 64 days | place: USA:Gulf of Mexico | collected 2013-07-27 | reverse complement strand
TGATTGCAGGTTTGAACGCGGCGATGCTTGCGCAAGAGGGCGATGCGTATGAGGGATTCTCGTTTGGGCGTGATGAGGCGTACATCGGGGTGTTGATGGATGATCTGGTGACGAAGACCCCGCGTGAGCCGTACCGGATGTTTACGAGCCGGGCGGAGCATCGGTTGATCTTGCGAGCCGACAACGCGCCGGATCGATTGACCCCGATTGCGCACATGCTTGGATTACTCGAAACAAGCGAGCTTGGTCGTCAGCGGTGGGGGTTGTTTGAATCGCGCAAGGAATCGCTCGAACGCGGGCGCGTGTTGCTCGGCGAACTCCGCGATGGCGAGAAGACCTTGGCGCAGCGTCTGCTCGATCCGGATTACACAATAGAGCTTCTCAAAGATGCGATGACCGAATCCCTCGGCGAGCACGGCATGGGGATCTGGCGGACGCTGCATTCTGACACGCGGTATGAGCCATATATCGAGCGTCAGCGCGGGCAGATCCGGCGCAGTTCTGAGATGGAGCATCGTCCGTTGCCCGATTGGATTGTGTATAGCGAGTTTGAATCGATGCGCAACGAGGCAAGGCAAGCCCTCGACAAGTTCCGCCCGACGACCTTTGGGCAGGCATCCCGGCTCGAAGGCGTGACGCCGGCGGACATCACGCTGTTGAGTGTGTTGATCAAGCGTGCGCGTGCAGCGCAGCGCGAATCCGCTCAAGAGTAGGAATCATATTATGAATGTGATTGGCCGCCGAGCATGCGGATCTCGTCGCGGAGGATCGCTGCAAGTTCGAAGTTCTCCGAGACAATCGCTGCTTCGAGTCGTTGACGAAGCTCGGCACGCTGGCTGACGGGGAGCTTGGGGATCAACGAATCTCGCATGTCCTTGAGCATCGCAACTTCACCCGATTCGTCATAGAGCTCGGGTTGCTCGGCTGCGCCGAAATATTGTTTGAGGGCTTCGAGCCCTTCATCGATCGCCAATATCGCGGCTTTGTTTTCTTCAGACTTAAGTGCCTGGCTCGCGAGTGATCGTGCACGCATCATCATGATGTATGGGCGGTGGGATTCCATCGCGTGCATGTCGTCCTCGTTGAGGGCATGATCACGGAAGAGATTGAGCACCCGCAAGTTCCGCGAGGTATCACGGACGACGGCTTCATAATCTTCGAGCACGAGCATGGCGATGTATCGGTGGTAATACTGCTGGGCTTCTTCGCGGAGCGATCGGCAGTCTTCAACGCTCAGAAACCGGGTTGAGGCCCTATTTGATTCGTTCTCTTCGCTCTGTCTGTCGAACTGTGTTTTTTCGAGAAACTGCTCTTCGTCATCTTTACCGGTTCGGGAATCTTCCGGATCGTTATCGAGAGCGTCCTGATCGATCTTGGATTCGTAGTATTCGAGGAGCGAATCGAAACCATGAGGGCGTTTGCCATCTGGTCGGTTTTCGGTGCTCATCTGGAGGAGTCCGAGGTCGAGTCTAACCTGAATTTTCGTATTGCCGTCGGCTCCTTCAATTAATCGGACGGTAATTTGACCTGATTCGAAGGGCCATTCTTCAAAGAGTTCTGTGAGGTCTCGTTCCATGGATTCTCGTTGGTTTTGGGGCAGAATTAGTTATTGTGCAGCGAATTCTTGGAGATGCCAATAAAATTCCGAAAGCCCGATCATATTGTATGAATTGTCGGTTTATCACTCTAATCGGTGCAATCGGGTAGGTCGGTGCACTCAACTTTTATAAGAAATTCCCCTTAGTTCAGGCTTTTTCCTCTTTCGCCGATGGAACATATCGCGTAGACTGACGAACGGAGTAGAGGAGGGATCTTTGTCCCCCACATCTGTTTTATTTTCCGGCAGCGCTCGCTGCGGAGAAGGGTAGGGTAGGAAATTGAGTACATCTATAGGTTCGTCCAAATCGGACTCGTCCGTTTCAGGTTCAACAGGGTCTCGTTCTACGGGGTCGACTTCGTCGCGCTCTGGGGTGAAGTCTGCATTGCAGACCTATCTCAAAGAGATCAATCGATATTCATTGCTCACGGCTGAAGAGGAGCGTGAACTTGGATGGAAGATCATCAACGATCAGTGCCCTATCGCACGCGATCGAATGGTCAACTCCAATCTTCGATTGGTTGTGTCCATCGCTAAGAAGTACAGCAACCGTGGGCTCCCGATCACTGATTTGATCGAAGAGGGCAACATCGGTTTGCTTCGTGCTGTAGAGGGCTTTGATCCGGCGCAGGGCGCACGATTCAGCACCTATGGCAGTTGGTGGATCAAGCAGGGCATCAAGCGTGCCCTGATGAACGCCAATCAACCGATCCACATCCCGGCATACATGGTCGAGTTGATCTCCAAGTGGAAGATGCACTCGCGATTGATCCATGCCCAGACTGGGCACGAGCCAACGATGGAAGAGCTCTCGCAAGCGATGGATCTCCCGGTCAAGAAGATTCAGATCATCAAGCGTGCGGTACGTGCATTCAATGCACCGAACCAGGCACCACGCGATCTCAACGGCGAGGCTGTTGGGCTTGGCGGGTTGATCCAAGATTATCGCGGCACATCGCCTGATGATCAGTCGCTCAAGGCTGAGGAACTCGGAATCTTGCGTCGCCTGATGGAAACGATTGATGATCGTGAAGCCGGTATTTTGCGTCTGCGGTTTGGGCTTGACGGCTCAGAGCCTATGACGCTCAAAGAGATCGCAGGCGAAGTCGGTATCTCGCGTGAGCGGGTACGTCAGATCATCGAGGAATCACTCGATCGTCTCAACGAACGGCTCAATGATGCCAAGCCGAGCCAGTTCTTCCGCAGGACCGATCCAGTCTTCGAGGAAGTGACGCGAGGCACCGATCAGCATGCACCAAGCATCGCCCATGTCGATCACACCCAGGCATCGCACAAAGCGGGCTGAGACACAAAATAACCAATGCTCTCTCTCCTCTGACCGGGTCATTCCATATGGCCCGGTCAGTTTTTATATTGGGCAAGGTTGGGGGCAAGGTTGGTCGCGTAAGTGCAGGCATGGGGGCTAAGATTTGATCTTGCGGGTGTGGAATAATCCTGCCCGCGCACAAGTTCGCATCCATCCAGCAACCGACATTTCTCGGTCCGCGTTCGAGGAGAATAGTTTGACCGATACAACAGACACCATCCACAAAGTACTCATCATCGGGTCCGGGCCTTCTGGCTGGACCGCAGCGATCTATGCAGCCCGCGCCAATCTCAACCCTGTTGTCTATGTCGGGGTCGCCAAGCAAGACCCCGGCCCGATCCTCCCGGGCGGACAGCTCATGCTTACGACCGAGGTCGAGAACTATCCCGGTTTCCCAGATGGTGTCGAAGGCCCTGAGATGATGATGAAGTTTGAGCAGCAGGCCCGGCGCTTCGGCACCACAGTCGTCGGCGAGGATATCGTCAAATGTGATTTCTCGAATGATGGATCGCCTCACACGCTTCATACTTCTGAGGGCAATACCGTGCGCGCCCACGCAGTGATTATCTCGACGGGTGCGACCGCCAACTGGCTCGGGCTCGAGAGCGAGATGAACCTCGCGACCACCGGCGGGGGCGTCTCGGCGTGTGCTGTCTGCGATGGCGCACTCCCCGTATTCCGCGATCAACCCGTCGCGGTTGTTGGCGGGGGCGATACAGCACTCGAAGAAGCAACCTACCTCACCAAGTTCGCATCAACGGTCTACATCATCCATCGGCGCGACGCGTTGCGTGGATCAAAGGTGATGCAAGAACGATACTTGAACCAACCCAACGCCAAGGTCATGTGGAACAAAACGGTTGTCGAATGCTTGAGCACGCCTGATGACTTTGGCAACGAAAAACTCTACGCGATCAAGCTCAAAGATACGGTTACCGGCGAAGAATCCGAGATGGCGGTCAAGGGCATGTTTGTTGCAATCGGGCATACGCCGGCGACCAACTTCTTGCGTGATACCGGGCTCGAGTTTGATGATGCTGGGTATATTGATCTCAAGACCCGGAGTTCGAAGACCAACATCGCGGGCGTGTTTGCAGCCGGCGATGTCGCGGACGCAAACTATCGCCAGGCGGTCACCGCTGCGGGCATGGGTTGCCAGGGTGCGATTGACGCCGAGCACTGGCTTGCTGATGAGGGCTTGAACTAAAATCTGAATCTGTTCATCGATAAAAAAGTATGTAAAAAGACACCCCGCGTTGTGCGGGGTGTCTTTGTATGGGGTGGTGATGTCGACTTACTCTTTGTACTCGGCGAGTCGCTCTTCGAGTTCTTTGGTGAGATCGTCGCTGTCGGTTGGTGCAAGTTCGATGGCCTTCGTTTGCCATTTGATTGCTTCAATCGTGTTGCCGGTTTTGAACGCAGCGAGTGCGTAGGTGTCGAGCAACGACCAGTCTTTCCATTGGGTCTTTTCGCAAGCGATGGCGATGGCTCTGTGGGCGAGTTTGTAGTCTGCTTCACCGATATTTTCAGATTTAGCCGTGATGATCATCCACGCGATCGCGTTGAGCCCACCGGGTTCATCGGTGAGGTGATTGTCGATGAGCAGATTAGCGATCTGGCGTGCGACTTCGAGGTTTTCGCCCGTGCCTACGAGTTGGCGGAACTTAGTAAAGCCCGCCGACATCAGCATGCCGCTCTTTGCATCGCTCGCGTCGAAGTCGCCTTCGATGATATCAGCGAGTGGTTCATCGATTCCGCCTGGATGTCCGACCCAAGCGATGTGCCCGGTGGTATCGACGATGAACGCTGCCGGGATGCCGTTCTGTGCTGCGGGTTTCATCCAGGTGTCTGCCATGTCGCTGCCATTTTCGACCGCGACGGTGTAGCTCATCCGCTCGCCTTGTTCTTCGACGAATGCTTCGACCTTGGCGATGCGGTCTGCTTGATTGTCAACGCCTTCCCAGACATTGACCCCGATGAACTGTACTTTATCGCCATGATCTTTTTGAAGTTCAGAGAGGTGTGGGAATGCTGCGACACAAGGGCCACACCAAGTTGCCCAGAACTCGACAACATAGACCTGCCCTTCTTCAAACCCATCGACCGAGTCACCCTTCACAAACTTGGCGATCGCCAGTTCAGGGGCTTTGGATCCGATCGAGAGTTCGGGGAGTTCGACAAAGTCGGCGAGTGTCTTTGCTGGTGCTGTCGTATCAGCCATTTTGTCGTTGTGGTGGGCGTGCTCTGGTCCTACTGCGAGCGCTGATGAGCCTGCGCACAGTGCGAGGGTCAGGGTCGATGCTGCGAATATTCGTTTCATGGGGAGTCTCCTGATGAGGTATTTGGTGAGGTCGGTGTCAATGTACGATACCGACAGAACCCTCTGAGGGTTGAGCGAATTGGAGAGAAACAGTTGATAATTGGGTGGATTGGTATTAGTGCCAGTTTGGGAGATCGCATTCGCCGAGCATTTGGAACCCTTTGCGACGCAGGATCTGCCCGGCGAGGGTTGGATCATCGACTGCGATCGCGATCGCGGGGTCTTCTGAGGAGTTGTGCATCAACGGATAGGCAAATGCGATATTGATCTCAGCTCCGAGCAGGTACAGGCAGAGCTTCGAGAGCGTGTGCCCGTCTGAGAGTTCGACGAGGAGGACCTCGTGCTCGGAGAACGGGAAGTTGTTCTCGCGGAGGAGCTTGCGAGCTTCACGGGCTTCGTTGGTGATCAGCCTGACCACGGCATGATCTGAAGCCTCGTGGACCGAAATGGCACATAATGAGACCGGAGCTTCGTCGAAGTGCTCGGTCAGGTCGAGCATCTTTCCAACTTTATTGGACAGAAACACGCTGAACTGGACCGCGGTTGGGGGGCAATACCCTTGGGTGGTATCAAGAGGGATCGGAGATTCCGTCATGGTCGAGTTGCCCTTCCGTGGCGTGTCTGCTCCCCATAGTTTCGGCGAAACGGAGCATTGGGTGTTGGAAGTTCTATTCAACTGTATATTGGGCAGTTATGCAACCCAGAAAACGAAAAACGCTTGGGATTTCCCCAAGCGGTGTGTGAATCGTTTGGATTGTGCCGAGTATTGGGCGAAACTGGCCGAGTTGAATCCAACTGGGTCTATGAGCACCGATCAGACCGAGAAGCTTGATCCACAACCACAGCTGCTCGAAGCATTTGGGTTGTTGAACACGAACCCGCGACCCATGATTTCGTCCTTGAAGTCGACCGTGACGCCGCTGAGGTAGAGGAGGCTTTTGGGATCGATGATGATCTTGATGCCGTGCTGCTCGAAAACCTCATCGGTATCCTTCTGCGTCTCGGTCAGGTCGAGCAGGTAGCTAAAGCCCGAGCATCCCCCGCCCTTGACCCCGATGCGGAGACGGACCTTGTCCGATTCGAGTTCCTGTGAAGCAACAATTGTTCGGACCTCATTGGCCGCGAGTTCGGTAAGGATGATTGCTTGTTCTTGGGTGGCTTGTTCGCTCATTCTTTGACTCCAATAGGTCCTAGAGAATAGGCCTGCAATTATTTGGTTCGGCTTAGATTCTATGCCTCAATCCGGTGTCGGAACACAATTTGGGTTAGGCGTTCTTTTGTTTGTAGTCTTCGATTGCCGATTTAATCGCGTCTTCAGCGAGCACCGAGCAATGGATCTTGACCGGAGGCAGCGAGAGTTCTTCGACGATCTCGGTGTTCTTGATGTCCATGCCCTCGTCGAGAGTCTTGCCCTTGAGCCATTCGGTGGCGAGCGATGAGCTGGCGATTGCCGACCCGCACCCGAAGCACTTGAACTTGGCGTCTTCGATCAAGCCGGTGTCTTCATCGACCTTGATTTGGAGCTGCATGACATCGCCGCACTCTGGTGCGCCGACGAGCCCGACCCCAATGTTGGTGGCGGCTTTGATTTCTTTCTGGGTGCCGAAGGTTCCGACATTCTGTGGATGCTCGTAGTGAGCGATGACTTTGTCTGAGTAGGCCATGATATATTCCTTCTAACTGATCAGATGGAGTGCCTTAGTGGGCAGCCCATTCGATTTTGGTGATGTCGATGCCCTCGTTGTGCATGTCGAACAAAGGCGACAGATGGCGGAGTTTGTTGACCGCTTCGATGATCATCTCGCCCGCGTAGTCGATTTCTTCTTCGGTGGTCCAACGCCCCATGCTGATACGGAGGGATGAATGGGCGAGGTCGTCGCCGACGCCGAGTGCTTTGAGTACATAGCTTGGCTCGAGCGATGCGCTGGTGCATGCCGAGCCTGAACTCATTGCGATCTCTTTGAGCGCCATCATCAGGCTTTCGCCTTCGACGAACCCGAAGGAGATGTTGGTGAGGTGTGCGAGTCGTTTGGTTGGGTGCCCGTTGATTTGTGTCACATCGAGTGCATCGGTGACGGTTTTTTCGAGCCTGTTTCGAAGCCCCAAAAGGCGTTCGCGTTCGGAGTCCATGTCTTGTGCGCACAGCTCGCAGGCTTTGCCCAGCCCGACGATGCCCGTCACATTCGCGGTGCCCGCGCGGAACCCGCGTTCTTGGCCGCCGCCTTCTTGGAGGGCGATGATGCGGACGCGTGGACGGCGCCGACGAACATACAACGCGCCGACACCCTTTGGTCCATAGATCTTGTGTCCTGAGAGCGAGAGCAGATCGACATTGTCGGTCTTTACATTTGTAGGCATTTTGCCGACCCATTGCGTGGCGTCGGTGTGGAAGATGATGCCTTTGTCATGGCAGAGCTCACCGATCTGCGGGATCTCGTTGAAGGTGCCGATCTCGTTGTTGGCCCACATGACGGTGACGAGGATGGTGTCGTCGCGGATGACCGCTTCGATCATTTCGCGGGTGACTGTGCCGTCGGCTTTGGGGTCGATGAGTGTGACATCAAATCCTTCTTTTTCGAGACGCTTGCACGGATCGAGCACGGCTTTGTGCTCATGGATCACCGAGATGATGTGCCCGCGGTTTTTCTCGCCCGCCGGCTTCTTGGCGTACATGTTTGCAGCGCCCTTGATGGCAAGATTGTTGGATTCGGTTGAACCTGAGGTAAAGATAATCTCTTTGGAATCGGCGCCGATCAGATCAGCAACCTGCTGGCGTGCCTTGGTGACGGCGTCTTCGCCGGCCCAACCAAACGAGTGGTTGCGCGAGCCGGGGTTGCCGAACATTTCGGTGAAGTAGGGGAGCATGGCATCAACCACACGCGGATCACAAGGAGTCGTCGCGGCGTGATCAAGATATATGGGGAGTTTGACGGTCATCGTCATACCTCAAAAGGGGTTCAATATTGGGGAATGATTCCGGATACGGCGATCCTGATACTTAGAATCATTCCAGAATAGTATAGTCAATTTTGAGATTGAAAGCAACGCAAATGTACAAACAAGCAGTGGGTTCGGCTTTGCAGATTATTAGCTCGGGCGGATGTATCGGAGTTTGACCCGGTTGCCCGATTTGTTGAAATCAACTTCGGTCATGTACGCCCGCATAAGCATGACGCCTCGCCCGGAGGGTTTGGAGAGGTTCTCTTGGAGCGTTGGATCGGGCAGTGATGCGGGGGAGAAACCGGGGCCCTGATCTTCGACCGCGACCTGGATGTCTTTTTCCGAAACAGCGTACTCGATATGCACGGTGAGGGATTGATCGAGCCCTTCGTGTCCGTGTTCGAATGCGTTGGTGATTGCTTCTTCGATTGCGAGTCGGACGGCGAAGAGTGCGCTGGTGCCGAAGGACTTTGATTCTGCTTGTGCAAGTATTTTATCGATGAGCGCACTGACCTTTGCGCGGTCGTGCACAAGATCAACGCCTTGGGCGTCCTCGATATGTGTTCGTGGGTCACTCATGCTCAATGCAATCGAATAAATTATCCCGCAAAGGCGGCGTGTGCTTCTTCGGCTGTGTCGTGGATGTTAAAGAGCTTGTTGAGCCGAGTGATTACGAACACTTCGTAGATCTGCGGATCGATGTTTGCGAGATGAAGCTGTCCTTGCTTCTCTCTGATTTTGTTGTTGATCGTGATGAGTGCGCCCAGCGCTGCCGACGAGAGATGGTCGACATTCGAGAAACTGATCAGTATCTTGGGCGTGTCGGCTTGGTCGATCACTGCGGTGATCTCCTCGCTGATCGCTTGGATATTTGCTTCGTCGAGGATATTGCGATCAATAAACTCAACGAGGGTGACCCCGTCATTGTTCGAAATTTTTAGTCTTGAGTCGCTCATCGGTGCGTGTCCTCGGGATCGTGAAACTAGCGAAATGCCAGACCACACTATAGAACATTATTGTGGTGTCGGCACGATCAGATTGGTCCGGAATAAAAAAAGGGCACACCGAATGGGTGTGCCCTTGAAGATTCAAAGTAATCTTTTTTTATTGTCCGAGCTGATCGAGGAGCCCTGGGAAGTTGAGTTCTTCCTCTTCGTTCTGGATCAAGATGGTTGGCTTGAGCAAGATGAGCAGGGTCTTTTCGGTCTTGGTGTCGATCCGGTTCGAGAAGAATCGGCTCAGGATGGGGATCTTGGAGAGAACAGGCACGCCGGTTTCGACTTCGAGTTCTTCAACAATCCGCTGACCGCCGAGGAGCACGGTGCCCTGGTCGGGGATCGTGACGGTGGTGTTGAGCTGGGTCGCATCGATGATGGGGACCTGAATCGCAGCACCGAATAGTTCGCCGCCGCCTTGGCCACCTTGGCCGCCCACGCCGGTACCACCGGTACCGCCGCCGCCGCCAACCGCACCAGTCACTACACGGTCTTGGCCGAAGCTGAGCTTGGATTGGGTGGTCTGGATGGTGAGCGTGACATATCGACGGTCAGCCGATGCAACGCCGGTGATGTCGATCACGACACCTGTTGAGATCGTAGCGATCGTGGGGTCAAAGGCACCAGCACCCGAACCAACAACAGGGGTGAGGTCAGACACGAAAGTCGACGAGGTCGAGACCGCGATGAACGATCGTTGCCCGTTGGTGAAGGTCAAGCGTGGTGCAGTGAGCAATACAGAGCGTTGATCGGCCTGTGTTGCTTCGACCAAGAAGTCAACTTGGATATCGTCCAAGAATCGTCCGGTGACGCCCAGTGCGGGGTTGAGCCCGAGGATGGTAGTTGCAAAGGAGCTCGCTGCAGCAAGCTCGTTGGTCAGACCAAACGAGTTCTGAGCCGCACGGATAACAGAGAACTGGTCGTTGGGAAGATTTTGGCCGTTGAAGAAACCGCCGTTGAACCCAGGACCGAGCACCGGTTGTGAGATAGGACCAAAGTCGAACTGTCCGTCACCGTTGGCATCTGTAAAGAAGTTGCCGCCGCCAGAGACATTGTTGACAAGATTGCCTTCTGAATCGAAGTAATCAGATGGGAGCAATGATGGGTCAATGGTTCTAGCGAGTTGGAACTCGGTGTTGTTGGCATTGAAATATACATCAAGGTCGAACCCGATTTGTTCGAAGAAGTTCTGGTCAACCGAGAGGAATCTGGTTTCGACATTGATCTGAACTGCACGCTGTTGGCGGAGCTTGTTGAGCAAGCCGATGATTGCGCGGTGGTTCTTTGGGGTCGTGGTGATGATGAAGTTGCCGTTGAGCTCGGTGATCGAGCTGGTATCGCCGCCGATGGAGACCCATCCGTCCGGGTCAACATTGGCTTGGATCAGATCAACGATTGCCTGAACACGATCAGCACGGGGGACATCGTCAACGGCTTGGCCGCCACCCGAGAAGGGGCTTTGTCCGCCGCCGCCACCGCCGCCGCCAGCTGCCGAGACCGCACTCTGGAGATCAAACTCTGGAGCGTTATCGAAATCGGGCACGACGAAGAGCAGGTCGCGGATGTCATATGTTTCAAGGATGGTGTTGAGTCTAAGCACTTCGTCTGAAGCGATTGTCAATATACCATCTTGGATCGACCATCCTGCGGGGAGGGTTGGGTCAGAGACTTTGCCGAGCACGCGATCGAGCAGGACAGAAATCTGTACGCTGCGGAGCGTGAGATCAACCGGGGTGTCAGGATCAACACCGATGTCGGCCAATGATTCCCAGTCTACATCGATATCGATACTGGTGGTTGAACCGATGAATGCGACGACATCTTCGAATGCGTTATCGTTGAAATCGACCGGCATTCTGGTGTCACGCATGGTTGCGAGCACCGAGCGGTTGGCTTCGGATTCAGCAAACTCGAGCGTGTCGCCGCGGCGGAACGAAATCGCCGGCCAGTCGTCTGGATACCCAATAATCGATGCAGGTGCGATCATCGCTTCCTGATTATCAATCGACTGATTCATGTAGCTCACGCTCTTAGCACGCTGATATCCAAGGTTCTGGCGGTAGATAATCGTTTCTTCGATGATGTCTTTGAGCAAAAGTCCTGCGGGGCTGCCCGGATCAAGGAAGAGGATCGACTCGACAACTTCGAGTGCTTCTTCGTACTTGAGTTCTTGCTGGAGAGCATGGACTCTTTCGAGGTTGGCAATGATCTTTGCGTTGCGATCGCGGTTGCGTTCGAACGCGTGTGCTGCGGTTTCTTCAGCGAGTCTTGTTTTTTCGATCTCGCGTTGAGCAATCTGAAGCTCGTGCTCGGTGGTGTTGATCTCGGTGATCAGAGCAGCGACGGAATCAATGTACCCCTCGAAAGCTGATTCGGGCATGACATCGCGAGCGCGCTTGATGGTCAGGTCTGCCTGTGCTGCAAGGGTGCGTGCGGTGTTGGTGTCGCCTTCGAGCAATGCCTGCTGGGCATCTGTGAGGTAGTTGTTGAACGCAGCGTCTGCACGCTGACGCTGAAGAGATCTTTCACGATCATCTTCGTCGAGGATGTCCTCAGGGCCGCCCTGGGTTCCGAGGTGCATTTGTGCCTGTGAACGACGATCTGTTGCGAGTTGGAGCTCTTCAGCAGAGATATAGCTACCAAATTTGGTAATGATCGAGGAGTAGAGTTCGAGTGCGGTGCTGAATCGGCGTTCTTCGAACGCGATGTTTGCTTGTCCGAGCTGGCTCTGGGCTTCGAACTGACGAGCCGCGTCGAGCAGGTTGATCTCAGGTGTTTCTTCGGCGAGCTCTACTTCCGTAGGCTCGTCATCAACGAGCTGGACATCAATCGGTTCGTCTACGGGTTCATCTTCGGGCTGGCCAAGGTATGAGCCCGAGCGTGCGCCGTCCTGCTTTGGTGCCGCGGATTGTGTGTTGCCCAAGAGCCAATCGGAGTTTAATCCTGATTCAGGAGCGAGCATACCCATTGCCGGGTTGAACGAGCCGAAGGAGACTCCTTGGGTGTGTTCGAGCTGTGACAAGCGATCGCGGTATGTATCGAGTGTTTGGTTCTGTGCGCTGGTGAGCTCGAGTCCGAGCTTGCCGATGCGTGTGATGAGCGATTTGGAGTTTGCGTATTCGCCCGCTTCAAATGCTTGTGCCGCCATGGTGATCGCGTTGCCCACTTTGGGTGCTGCGTCTGCCTGGCGAACATTGATGAGATCAAGAATGGCCTGCGAGCTCTGGACTTGATCTGCGGAGGACTTGTTCGACGCGATGACCGCGCTGGCTTGTCGGCGAGCCTCGACGAGGTTGTCACCCATCAGTGCCATCTCGGCCTTTTGGAGGCTGATGTCGAGCCTGTTGGTCTTCTGGATCTTGCGTTCTACATTCGCCAAGAGTGACCACAAACGCTGACCTTGCTCATCTGAGAGCATGGCGCCGGCGGGCGAGTCTTGGAGTGCAAAGAGCATTGCTCGTGCACGAATGAGCTTGGAGTTCTCAACAAGCAACGCTGCTCGTGCGAGCACCGTATCGGCGTTTGCAGAGCTTTCCGATGCGATCGCGTCGGTGGAGGACGCAAATGCTGGGGTTGCTTGGACGCCGGTGAAGGCGATTGCTGCGAGAAGCAATGAACGAACTGAACGATAAGTAGTGGGTGACATCCGGATCACTCCATTTATGGATCGTGTAAAGAAAACTGTGGGAGTCCAGCTTCTGTGCGAACTGTCATGCGCGATGTTGCACCGTTTGCATCATCTCCGCGTTTGTTTGTTGGCTGCGATATCTTGCAGCCATTGTATACCGCAAATGAATCGCCGCCTGTGGCGACTCTCGCAGGAGGTGACGATATCGGGGTTTGACCCGAATCGCAATCCCAACTGCAATGAGTTTGTCCTTTTCCTGTTGAATTCTTTGTCAGTGTCTTATTTTGGTCAGAGGTGCAGAAGCGGGGCAGCACCTTATAGTCCCTAGTGCGCACCTATTCGCTTGGTACCTCGATTTGGTTCCATCAGATCAATGATCTTCATTGAACTCCCTTGAAATCGAATCGAATCCGAGTTCGTATGCCTCGATCCAATCGAAAAAACAATGATTGATAAAGGGTTCAATCGTGGAGAATAAATCGAACCATGAGGATGGATTCGTTGTCTAACGCCTTGGTGTTGAATGGTTTAGATTCTGGGTTATTTTTGAGCACTTCTTTGGTCTGATCGGGTGTGATCCGGTCTGTCGTGATGACTACGACATCGAGCCACTCGCCTTGATCTTCGAAACTCGAGTAGATGTTCTGCTGGGCAAGTTCCTCGGCTTGGCGGATCGAACTGGCCGTCAGGAACAGCTCGGCGTACTGGTCGTCAGGATTTTGATC
>MAAC01011579.1_pt1 | contig 13545 bp, 10 predicted proteins | sample 1115981 | NCBI WGS metagenome assembly MAAC01 (sample SAMN04961126, study PRJNA320927) | seawater metagenome | isolation source: sample BD02T64 sea water enriched with oil for 64 days | place: USA:Gulf of Mexico | collected 2013-07-27 | reverse complement strand
TTCGATAAATAACTAATGAACTTATGGGTAAGTACGTAGAAATAAAAGGAGGATTAAGCGAATAATTAATATGGTTAATTAAGTATTAAAAATTAATTAGCCTCATTTCTTCCACATTTCAATATTAAAATATAGCCTTGCAAATTAAGTTTAGAATTTATTCAAGTAGGGTTCATTCTAAGCTTAATGTTTGGCGAAATCTGTACTTCACCAGACGAATCAATGGTAGCAACGTTATCTTTACATTCAAAAATAGCTAAAGTTCTAAGCCCTTTTCCTCTGATAAACCTCAATTTAAAGCCATATTGATTTAGCCTTGATGCTGAAAATTTTTGCGCTAATGATAACCTATCGTATAAGGTATCATTTGATAACGCTATTGCTCTACGTTTGTATTTTTTTAATTGACGAATTTCAAGAGGTAATACCTCATTGTCTGTAATTTCTTCCTCATTCTTTATGTCTAATAATTGCGCAATCATATTATTCCAACAAAAAATTAACAATATATTAACTTTAATATTGAAATGTGGATAAAATAGGGAGGAATATTGATCCTAGGTTAGATTGGTCGGGAAATATAAGACTATTGAACGTTATTATTTATACGTGGTGATTTTACTTAAATTAAATCAATTACTTGTTGGCTGTTAAGTATTTTGCCATGTCCTAGGTTACGAGTGATATAGAGCTCAGCTCCTGATAAACCTGCTAATTTCTTACTGGAGATTAATGGAGAGAATTTGTCATCAACATCATGAATTATTTTTAAACAGCCGGTAAATTCAACTAAAGTTCTAACGGCATCAAGATCAGGTAAGAACATATGGTGCTCGATAAAAGAATCCTTAACCATTTGTTTAAATAGCTTGTAATCAAAGCCAGTCCTGCGAACCGTTTGTTGTAATAAATTATAGGTTTCTAAGATCGGCGATATGATCATTAAATTATGATGATAAGATTTGAACCATTGGCAATTAGCGACAATTGATGCTCCCATTGAATGAGTGATCACAAAGTCGGTAGGTGGTAAATGCTTGGTTAAATCATCAAACGCATGGATCATTAAAGGCAAGGATGAATAGTTTCCCTCACTTTCTCCATGAGCAGGGAAATCAAAAGTAACTGTGCTAAAACCCTTATCAGCAAGTTTAAGCATTAAAGGCCAAAATTGAGAGCCACTTCCGGACCAGCCATGGACTAGCCATATGACAGGTCCTTGACCATAGCTATATACTTTTACCTCACCGTGCCGGGTTAAGTAGCTCTGTTGATTAACTTCCTGTGGCCATACATCTGTTCGTTTGACTGGTTGTAAAATTATTTTTTTTGACAGAGATAAGGCCATTTCTGGTAGGAATTTACGCAAACTAGCAGTAGTTAGTTTGATCAGTCGCTTTTTTACAGGACCTATTTCAGCGAAAAAACCATTATTCATCTTAATACCGTGTTTAATAAATCAAAATCAATTTGAGTGCGTTAAATTACGAACCTAACTATTAAAACAATTAATTGTGTATGAAATATGGATGAATAAAACTGATATAAAATAAATGTTATCTTTAGGCAATTTGAGAAATAGGTTTTTAATGAAATTAATTTTAGATAGACTCAGCATAATGAATTTTTAGCACTATATAAATAACCTAAATTACAACTTGTTGAAATCTAGGTTATTTTGAATTTATAGGTTTTGTATAATAAGGTGTTGTCATGCAGGAAATTTTTGACTTTATTATTGTCGGCGGCGGCTCGGCTGGTTGTGTATTAGCGTCACGTTTAACTGAAAACAAAGATGTGAATGTGCTACTGATTGAAGCTGGTAGTGACGATAAAAGTGTCGCCATTCATATGCCTGTTGGTTCGGCGACAATGGTGCCGACCAGTTATAAAAACTGGGCGTATCAAACAACACCCCAAAAAGGCTTAAATGGCAGGCGAGGATATCAACCTCGAGGTAAGGTATTAGGTGGCTCTAGTTCGATAAATGCGATGATCTATATTCGAGGCCATAAGGATGACTATGATGATTGGCATGACTTAGGTTGGGGCTGGGAAAATGTTTTACCTTATTTTAAAAAATCAGAAGCCAATGCCGTATTTCAAGATGAATTTCATGGTGTTCAAGGACCACTTAAAGTTGATAACTCACGTTCTAATCATCCAATTGCAGAGGCATTTATTAAAGCGGGCATGGCACTGGGTTACAAACATTGTCATGACTTTAATGGTGCAGATCAAGAAGGTATTGGGCGCTATCAAGTTACTCAGATTAATGGTCAACGTTGCAGCGCTGCTAAAGCTTACCTTACACCGATTAGAAACCGAGAGAACCTCACCGTTTTAACCAATACCAGCGTGAACAAACTGTTAATAGCAGATAAAAAATGTTTGGGTGTCGAGATAAAACACCAAGGTAAATTGATAAACATCACAGCTACAAAGGAGGTTTTACTTTCCGCTGGAGCGTTTATTTCACCGCAACTGTTATTGTTATCAGGCATTGGTGCTAATGAGGATCTCGAACCTTTTGGTATTAGCCAAGTCCATGAATTACCCGGAGTAGGTGAAAACTTGAGTGATCACTTAGACTATATCAGTGGTTATCAAGCCAATACTCATGAGATATTTGGTTTATCACTGAAAGGGTGTGTTTATTTTTCTAAAGAACTGGTCAAGTATGCCGTTAAACGTCAAGGGATTTTTAGCTCAAATTTTGCAGAAACTGGCGGATTTTTAAAAACATCTGCTCAGTTGGATCGACCTGATATTCAATACCACTTTGTTATTGCTGTGGTTAAAGACCACGCAAGAAACTGGCAAGCCGCATTAAAGCATGGTTATAGTGCACATACGTGTGTATTACGACCGAAAAGTCGAGGTACAGTAAAACTTAGTTCAGCTAATGTGTTTGATGCACCTTTGATTGACCCCAATTTCTTAGGTGAAGACGAAGATGTTCAAACCTTACTAAAAGGGGTACGCATAGCTTCAGAAATTTTAGAACACCCAGAAATGACCACATATAAAAAAGCATCGTTAGACCAAGAACATCAATTGTCTGATGAAGCATTAATAGACCAAATCAGAGCCAGTTCGGATTCTATTTATCACCCTGTTGGTACCTGCAAAATGGGTAACGATGAAATGGCTGTGGTGGATGTTTCATTAAAAGTGCATGGTATAAAAGGTTTACGGGTAGTAGATGCTTCAATATTTCCTAATTTAATTGGTGGAAATACCAATGCTCCTACCATGATGGTCGCAGAAAGAGCCGCAGACTTTATCAAACAAGAATGGGGACTGACCTAGTAGTAAAATGACAATTGATTTCTACTGCCAATATCCTGAAATTTAGGAACTTCTAGTTTAATTGTTAATCTTATATAGATAATAAAACAGCATTAAATTAAGATAAGTTATATTTTTTACATTGATTCAAGATACGAGTTAAATAAGCCAAGGGCATTGATGAAAACTATACTTTTCGCATTATTATGGATGATTATTAGTACTACTGAGTTGTTTGCGGAAACAATTCGTATCACTAATGGCGAATGGGAACCTTTCTTATCAAAGTACAGTTTTCAATATGGTCTTGACTCACATATAGTGACAGAAGCATTTAAACTGGAAGGTATCGAGGTAGTATGGGGTTTTTTCCCATGGCAACGAGCTAGTGAGAATGCTAAAGATGCTGTTGATTGGGATGCTTCTTGTTGTTGGTGGCCTGACGATCTAACCAAAAAAGAGTTTTATGTTAGTGATGAAATAACACAAACTTCTTTCGTTTTTTTTCACCTCAAAAGCTATAACTTTCATTGGAACTCTTTAAAAGATTTGCATGGCATGAAAATAGGCGGCACGTCAAAATATGATTATGGTAAAGAGTTTATGGAGGCTCTCTCGGCAAAGACTTTAGATGTTGAGTTTACCAGTAAGGATGAATTCAATTTCAAAAAATTATTGGCTGGACGCATAGAAATATTCCCAAATGACCCTGCTGTTGGCAAAGCTCAAATTAAGAATTACCTTTCACCCGATGAAGCCGACCTGTTAACTCAAAGTCCTAAAGAATTTGGAGTCAGCACACTACACTTGATTATCAGTAAAAAACATAAGCGTCATCAATATTTCCTTGATAAATTTAACGCTGGCTTGAAAAAATTAAAAACGAGTGGGCGATATCAACAAATGTTGAAAGACTTAGAATCAGGGAAATATGATAAGCAGAACTCCGCTTTTGAAAAAACAACTAAATAATAAATAACCTATTAATAACAATAAACTGAAGGACATACTTTGCGCTATTTACATTTTGCTGATATTTGCATCGATACCCATAATCATTTGCTTTATCGTCAAAATGAAGCCATAAATTTAGCACCAAAAGTTTATGATTTGTTGGTATTTCTTTGTCAAAACAGCCACAGAGTGATCAGCAAAGATGAACTCATGGAGCAAGTTTGGACGGGTACCTTAGTCACTGAAAATGCAATAAGCCGTACGCTAGTAAAAGTAAGAAAAGCATTAGCCGATGATCCTAAAAATCCCCAGTTTATTATTACCGTGCCACGGAAAGGTTATCGTATGGTGGCAGACTTTGTTACCTCTGAAACCGCGAATAACCAACCAAAAAAACTAGAGAAAGATAGCAATAACTTAGATGAAAACTTGCATGATTTAGCTGAAAAAAATGGCGAACTTCAAGAGCAAGGTATCAGAAAGAATGGCTTTATATGGAAGTATAAAAATATTTCTATAATTTCTGTTGGTTTAATCCTCCTCATCGCGATTACGTTTGCTCTATCTTCATCAAAAAGTACGGTATTACAAACGAAGCAAGTCAAGCCATTAACACGTGAAGTTGGAGTAGAGCTTTATCCCGCGCTTTCGCCAGATTTAACCCACTTAGCATACAGTAAGCAAATTTCAGGTAAACCGTCATATATCAATATTGAAAACCTGAAAACACATGCAAAGTTATCCATTTCACACGCTAGAGGTGCGCTGAGTAAACCTGTGTGGTCACCAACCGAAGATAAACTCGCTTTTTTGTATCAGCATAATAGTGTTTGTATGATTTTTTTGGCTGAGATAGACAACATTAAAAATAAAGAATACTGGCTAGATGTCACTGAATGTGGTGCTCAAAGTAACCCTCATTTTGTATTTTCACCTGATGGTAAATCACTCTATTTTAATGATCGACAATCTGCAAGTCACGGTTACCAAATTTTTCGCGTCAATTTAAGTAATAACGAAAAGGACATTGTTAATCAACCTATTACCAATGGTTTAGGTAATTACAGTTTTGATATCTCTGACGACGGTGAAAAGTTAGTGATGATTAATAGTGCTTTTTCACCAACAACACGCATTTATACACTCGATGTTAATAACTCGACTCTTAAGCAAACGGCACAATTAGATTATTTAATGCGCTCGGTTATTTGGCATCATGACAATAAAACCATTATTCATCCATCGCCACACCCAGCGTACGAGGTGTGGCAAAGTAATCTTGCAGGTACTAAATTAGCTGTGGTTGCCAGTAATACCTCAAGGGTAAAACACTTGTCTCGCCTTAATAATGGTAAAGACTTTACGTTTGTCTCTTATTTATTAAACCGAGATATTTACTTTCAAGGCTTTGATAAACCTACTGTTGCTCTCGATAATTCAACTGTGATGGATTATTTACCAACCTTGGCTAATAACAGTAAACAATATGCCTTTGTATCTAAACGTTCGACCTCAGCTGAAGTCTACTTAAGTGATTTGCAAGAGGTTGCAACAACAGACAGTGCTATACAGCTAAGTGCTTTTAATAATCCGATAAAGTTATACGATTTAGCATTTTCACCGAACGATAGTCAGTTAATGATCTTAGCGGATAATCAAATTTATATTGCCAGCATTAACAGCAAAGCAATCGTTAAATTGCCAATTGATGATATCGCAATTGTTGGAGTTAGTTGGCAAGATGAAAACAATTTATTATTGTCTACGGTAAAAAATGCCGATTGGACTTTGATGAACTTTAATATTGAAAAGGCAGAGTTATCGCGTTTAAACATTGGTTATCAAGGTGGGATTTATTCAACGGTCGACGATAATTTTTATTTTATCGCCGATGATAGTTATCAAGTGATCAAATTTTCAGATTTATCAACAATGCCACAAGCCATAGATTTAACTTGTCAGCCTAGTATTATCAATCGGAAGTTGAATTTAAAAGTTACACCGACTGGTTTGGCATGTTCTTCAAGTGAAGAAGAAGGCCAATACAATCATTACTCCTTTGCATTGCAAAGTAGCCAGTCTTGGCAAAAACCGTCATTAAATGATGATTTTGATATTAATAATGCAGGTGTTATCTACACAAGAATGCAGCGTTATGTCGCCGATATTATGCAAACCACCAGTTTATAAACAAAAAACATCTTTCAATATCATCGAGTGAATTATTTTAACCCTATGTTTTAATTGAATTATAGTTGTGACCGCCTTGACGGTCACAACTCCTTCCGCATTATTCACACATTAATCCCGATTTATTCCTTATTTTTTACCGCTGCTGACTAACACTGTTGTTGTCATTAACCAGCAGGAAAAAATATGGACAAGCCAATAGCGAATCGCACCAGTAAAAAACATCAACCTAAGCTGCTATTTATTATCATTAGTATCAGCCTACTTATTGCTATATTTGCTTTTACCGAACGAAGTGCTGCCAATGGAAAAAATTACAATGTATCTGCAGATAACTTAATTGTTAGCACAATTGTACAGGGAGAATTTGCAGAATATTTGCCGTTACGAGGTGTCGTTGAACCTGAAAAAACCATTTTTATTGATGCCATTGATGGCGGGCGGGTTGAAGAGGTACTTATCCAAGAAGGGGCTTTAGTCGAGCAAGGACAAGCAATATTAAAGCTTAGTAATACCAATTTGCAATTGAATGTTTTAGCAAGAGAAGCCGAAGTTTCTGAGCAAATTAATAATATGCGCAATACGCGCTTAGCATTAGAGCAAAATCAACTGGCATTAAAACGTGATGTGATTGAGCTCGACTTTGCTGTACTGCGGCTACAAAAGCAATTTGTCCGTACTGAAGTGCTGGTTAAGAAAGGGTTAATTTCACAAACCGCCTTTGAAACCGTCGAAGATGAATTAGCGTTTCAACTAAAATATCGTGAAACAGTTCAGCAAAGCCAGCAAAAAGAAGCCTTATTACAAAGTCAGCAACTTCAACAGTTAGCAGAAAGTATCAAAACATTAGAGTCAAATTTAGCCATCTCTCGTAGTAGCTTAGATAACTTGATCATTCGCGCACCAACGACGGGACAACTTACTTTTCTCGATGCTCAAGTAGGGGAATCAAAAAGTAATGGTCAGCGTTTAGGTCAAGTTGATTTGATAGAACAATATAAAGTAACGGCACAAATTGATGAGTTTTACATCAGCCGTGTAACAAAAGGGCAAATAGCGAGTTTCGAATTTAATCAACAGACTCATGATGTTGTTATTTATAAAGTTTATCCTGGTATTAACAATGGTACCTTCAAAGTTGATTTTAGCCTTCCTGATAGCAGCGTTACTAAGCAGTTACGTTTAGGTCAAAGTGTACAACTTAAGTTCAACCTCTCTTCAAGTGAATCAAAATTACAAATTGCTAATGGCGGATTTATACAAAACACCGCAGGAAACTGGGTGTTTGTTGTTGATGCCAGTGGTAAACGAGCAAGCAAACGCACTATCCAACTTGGCAGAAGAAACCCACAAAGCATTGAAGTGCTAACCGGGCTAACTCAAGGTGAGCAGGTGATCACTTCATCCTATGCCAGCTTTCCCGACGCTGAACAGTTAAGCCTAAGTAGCAACTAGCCCTGAATTCAAACTCAAGCTAAAACCAAATAAATACAAATACAAAACCAATACAAATATATGGGAATTTATAATGATTACATTTAACAAAATAAGCCGTTCATTTATCGGCGATGAAGTTGAAACTGTTGCGATTGATGAAATGGATTTAGTCATCAATAAAGGAGAATTTTTATCTGTTTTAGGACCGTCAGGTTGTGGTAAATCGACCTTACTCAATGTGCTTGGTATGTTAGATAACATTGATAGCGGTGAGTTTAGCTTTTTAGGTAACCAAGTTGACAAATTGACTGAGCAACAGTGCGCTAAATTAAGAAAGCAGCATATTGGTTTTATTTTTCAAAATTTCAATTTGATTGATGAACTAACAGTGGAACAAAATATTGAGTTACCACTTTATTATCACAATGTTGCGAAAGCTGAACGAAAAACATTAGTGGATGCAGTATTAAAACGTGTTGATATCAGTCATCGCCGTAAACATTTGCCAGCCAAGTTATCAGGTGGTCAGCAACAACGAGTCGCGATAGCAAGAGCAATTGTTACTCAACCAGATGTAATCTTAGCTGATGAACCAACGGGTAATCTTGATTCAAAAAACTCAGCCCAAGTCATGGAGTTATTACAACAACTTAATCAAGAAGGTGCAACGATAGTCATGGTAACTCATGCACCAGATCATGCCAGTTATGGTACTCGAGTGATTGAGTTACTCGACGGTAAAGTGATTATAGATGATTATATTGCCGATAACGTAGAGCAAACCTTGGCGGAGGTGTCTTGTGGTTAAATTACTTTTAATTGTTGCTTGGCGGAATATCTGTCGGGATAAATTAACCAGTATTATCCAACTATCGGGTTTAATCATTGGTATTGCCAGCTTCATTTTGATCCAGCTTTATGTTCAGCATCAACAAAGCTATAACACTGCCTTTACTGATGCTGAAGATATCTATCGAATTAATTTAATCCGCGGCGAAAATAAACCACAAGCACAAGTGCCCTTACGGTTATCAAGAGAACTTACACAAAACTTTAGTCAGATAGAAGATGCTACACGGGTCGCGCCATCTAACGTTTCAGTAAAACACTTACAGAGTGTTTATTCAGAGCGTGTACTTTATGGCGATGAAAATTATTTTGAATTTTTTGACTTTCAGTTACTTGAAGGAGATATCAATACCGCTTTGAATGCCCCTGATAGTTTGGTTTTACATCAAGATTTGGCCGTTAAATACTTTTCAACAAGTATCGGTGTTATCGGTAAGCGCTTAACAATCAACGGTAAAGAACATCAAGTCACTGCGGTAATTAAAAAGCCAAGCATTCCAACAACCATGCCGCTGACAATGATATTGCCGATGGTTAACTTCTACGCGCAAATTACTAAGCCAGAATGGATAGATGCTTGGAATTTCAATGCAACTCGAACGTTTGCAAAAATCCGACAGGCATCAGCTGTCAGCACATTAACTACAACGGTAAGTGATTATTATGACAGTCGTGCTAAAGGGTTATCTTCATTTAAAACTAACCGCGTAAATATTCAACCTTTATTAGATATTTATCTGGATAACACCACCACCCATACTATTACGCCACCCAGCAGTAAGGTCATGGTAACGGTTTTTAGTATTATCTCGTTAATGATCCTGATACTAGCTTGTGTCAATTTTACGAACCTATCAACGGCTGCAGCAATGCGTCGAGGCAAAGACGTAGGTGTACGTAAAGCTTTAGGGGCCAGTAAAATACAATTGGTCACCCAATACCTTTGTGAGTCAATAATATTAGCAGCCATAGCTAGTACGTTTGCAGTGGCAGTGGTTATCTTTTGTTTACCTGCTTTTAATCAACTGATGAACGTGGAGATATTATTTGATTTCTCACTTATCCAAGGGGGTCAGTTACTGTTATTAACCTTACTGGTTGGTATTTTAGCGGGCAGTTATCCGGCTTTTTATTTAAGTAATCTTGCACCGGCACATGTGTTAAAAGGCTTGATGACTACCGCTAGATCAGGGGTGATTTTAAGACAGTCGTTAATTATTTTACAATTTGGCATTGCTGCTTTTTTATTGGTGACCAGCTTAATTGTTAACTGGCAAATGCAGTATATTCAAGAAATGGAGCAAGGTTTTGATAGGGAAGGGGTGATCGTGATTTCAAGAGGCGATAATACCTACAATGCATTTAAAACCCAAGCGTTGCGCCATCCGGATATTTTATCGGTAACCATGTCTCATACCGTTCCCACTAAAGCGACCAGAACTTCAAATACCGTCAGACGTTTGGATGACATAACCAATGAGATTTGGGTAGGAAACAACCCTGTCAGTATTGATTTCTTTAAAACCTATGGCATAAAATTACTGAGTGGTAGATCTTTCTCAGATGCTTATATTAATGATGCTTATAAAGAAAATCCTAATGATTGGCAGTCATCAACAGGTAAACTTGTCATTAACCAAACGTTAGCTTCGACCTTAGGTTGGAGCCCAGAAGAAGCGGTAGGGCAATTGCTTACTTTAGGCGGTGGTCAGGATGGATTACATAATCATCAAATAATTGGTGTTGTTGAAGATAGCCATTACACTAATGTGAAAAATACCTTGCAGCCAATGACTTATGTCTTATCTGAACAACCTAAAGACTTGGCATTACGATGGACTTCGGTGCGCTTTAAAGCCGGAACAAGTTTTAAAACACTAAAAGAGATAGAGCAGGTTTGGCTAGGATTAGCACCTGATTTAGCCTTTAAGTATGACTGGATAGATGACTTATTTGATGCAAGCTATCGTAATGAAACTCAACAAACAGACTTGCTTAATGTTTTTACCCTGCTAGCTATCGTAGTCACTGCTATTGGTTTATTTGGCTTGGCGGCATTTAATACTCACCGTCGTGTTAAAGAAATTGCCATCCGTAAAATTCTGGGGGCGAATACGAGCCAGTTATGTTTTATGTTAGTAAACCAGTTTTCAAGTTTAGTTGTCGTGGCAAATATTATTGCTCTACCTGTTGGCTATTACTTAATGAGGGATTGGCTAGATAACTTTATCTACCGCATTGATATGCCCTATAGCGCCTTTGTATTGAGTGCCATATTTAGTTTAGTTATTGCTTATTGCACTGTAATGATGATTGCCTATCGAGCGGCAACAGCTAAGCCGGTTGATTGTTTACATGCAGAGTAACGGTTGTTAATTGTAATATATCAATAGAGTTCTGGGGGAGTGGCGTGTTGTTTATCGCCTCTCCCGAATAAAACTTATTCATCGCTGTTTATTGCATTACCTTGTTAAATAATTAAGTGAAAATCAGTAAGTCAGAAAAAGATTAACCATTAAATAAATTCAATTATTGACAATATTACTATAGAGCTCGGAGTTTTGAGAACGATGTAATTGAAATAAAAACTTTCTTAAAGGTTCGTTTTCTTTACCAATATTGGTAAATTTTGCTGCGAGGACATTTTTCTTGGCACGCACCGTTTCAAGGGCGATTTTTACAGAGGTATGATTAGGCAGGTGGATTTCTAGCATTTTATTTTTTAAATATCTGCTGATCTTATCTTTACTATCAATACGCATAGTTAGGCCTGAATTGGATAAAGACAGTATTTCTATTTTTTGACGGGTACCTTCTTTGTATAAAGTGACATTTTTAGGTGAAATTACACGCCAGCTTCTTTCATGAAGTTGATTGTCGATGACTTCAGGGATCCCCAAAATAGGTCTGAATTCTCCGAAGTCAGTTATTTCTATTTTAAAAGGAAACCACAATTGATAGTGACTTATTTCAGCCAATAAAGTTAATTTAGCATTGCCTAAAATGTTTGATATATTCTGAGGGATAGAGCTTATAACCGTTAGATTATCTTGCTCTTCACTTTTATCTGTGACTGAAATTTCGCCTGAAAATAATCTATCAAAAAAATCAAGTTCTTCGGTTGAGAATTTCATAATTAATATCAATCCTTAACATTCCATACTATTGAGTATATTCATTGGACAAGGGCTGTCCAATAATATTCAATAAAGAATTTATGCTTGTAAATCAATGAGTCAACACTTAGTAGATGTGTTAACATCTTGTTAACATTAGTAATTTTTTGGTTAACAGACTAGTGCTTGATTTGATTGGTTTTATTTGTGGAATAACATCATTTCAACTCTCTTAACTTCAAAAGTAAAAGTAAAGAACTCAAAGAAAATATTTTTTAAATATTTTCATCAATTTAGCCCAATTAGGCTAAATTTCAGAAATAACATTCAAAATTATTAAATTAAAGCAGATTCTAATTGAGGACATGGACAAGAAAAGGTTAAACAACCGGATCAATAATTACAGTATTTTACTGAAACTTTAGCCAGAGTTTTTTGTTATCAACGAGTGCTTGAGTTGTTGCTGATATATACGGATTAGATAATTCGAAAACAGTTCTTGAACTCAACTGAGCTTTGTCAAGAATACCTGATGTCATTGCATGCTGAGTAAAGAAAATATCAAACTCACCACTTTGAATTAATTTAGTTAATCCTAAATTAATTCGATTATTCAATCGAGTATTGGTTTTATTAACAAAGAAAAATATCGGAGAGTTGTATTTTAAAGCAAGATTTTTTTCTACAACCAATGAGTCATTGCCTTCAATTTCCTGCCAAGGTTCGTGTAGCGCTCGGGGAAAGTAACTGAATCTATTTTTAGTCAACATTTTTAATAAGTTACTGTAAGAGCCTTCAACAACGGCGAAGTCATTACTTTTTAAAATATCGGTATCAGCCCAATTTGCACCTTGGCCAACAGGCATTGCTTTTAATTCGGATAAGAGAATATTTTTTGGAAATCTACTTTGTTCATCAGCAGGAATAATAAATATACGGTAACCCATCATCCCCTTTAATAAAGGTACATAGACTGCTTGCAAACGATCTTCTAAAGTTTTGCTGGTCATACGCCAGGCAACATCAATAAACTCATTGCGTTCAAGCATTATTGAGGTGCGTTCTTGCCCAGTTTCAATCACTATAGGTTGAAGAAGAAAGTCACCAAATTCTTCTCTGGTTTGCTCTAAAGCTAACGTCAGCAAATCTGAAAAATATAAAGTTTTTGGATCGGGAAATTTTTCTGAAACAACATAACGAACAACATCAGTCGCAGAACATGTGTTCACAACCGTAATAAAAATGCAGAAAATAAACGTTTTAAGCAAAATATCTCCAAACAACAAGACTATTTATTAAACTAATATCAACTTGTTATAATATAAACCATAGTAGAAATGATTACTTCTTTTTCCTGTTTTAAAACTGCCTAACCAGAGTAAATCTCGACAATACGTATGATTTAATCGATAACTATCATGCTTGTTCCATGGCATTTATATCCAATGTTATTGTTCTTGTAAAACGTAAACTTTAGAATAACAATAGACTTAAGTATTGCGACATAATATGTCGAAATTTACTGTCGTTCACTTGATATTTATCCCTCTCGTACCAACCTCATAATAAACCCTATTCACAATAAGTTAATGATGTTGTCTTACTTTTTACCCATTTTTATTGCTGTTTTACTTATTGGTTATTCTGCGGGAAAACCTTACTGGATAAAGCACCAACGTAATAAAATTCGCCAGCAGCCATTTAAAAA
>MAAC01000746.1_pt1 | contig 13552 bp, 10 predicted proteins | sample 1115981 | NCBI WGS metagenome assembly MAAC01 (sample SAMN04961126, study PRJNA320927) | seawater metagenome | isolation source: sample BD02T64 sea water enriched with oil for 64 days | place: USA:Gulf of Mexico | collected 2013-07-27 | reverse complement strand
TTGGAAATAACTTTTCCTAAAATTAGAGATGATTTCAACTCTTGTTATTAGGATTTCTTTGATTGAATATATCAAAAAAATAAAATTTGAGTTTTCCTTGTTTTTAGCTTAGAATACAATCTGCTGCTATATAAGTATAATATGGCGAGGTGCTGGGGGATAAGTTTTAAATATTTCATCAATTTCTTTGATTGGTTTTTTTGTTCTTTTGCAGCAAATTAATTTCCGAATGTTTCTTTTCAAACTCGGCAATCATTTTATTTAGTTCTATTACTTGCTCTTTGTTAAGCCGTCCAATTTGTTCAGCTACAACCATATTGTCAATTACGTTGTCGAACTCATGAATGTCTTTTATTCTTTTCCTTTTAAGAACTGCTTGAATAGAGTCTTTCCGTTGAAAGTCAATTCCGTTTTGGTAGACCTCTATCCAAAAATCTTCTATATCCTTTCCGTCAGCTTCATTCCAATAAATAAGAAAGTCATTCTCAAGATATTTTAGACTTGCAATTTTTTTGAATTGCGGTTCGGGGTTCAACGCTAGTTTCTTTAATTCCTGCCCCCAATTGACAAAATGATCTCTAGTTTTCTCATCTAAAAATTTTGATTTTTTGACTATTATATCTGCAATATCAATTGTCTTTGCAAGTTTTTTTGCTCGCTCTTGATATGTCTGTCTTTTGCTTTTCATTTTAATTCACCCAACACACACATCCACCACACTCACGTGCTATATCTGCTATATGTAATCAATTAATACTGTTCGTTAATAAAAGCCTCCAAAACCAGGTTATTAAAGACCTGACCAAGATAGCTTTTCCAGTTAGAAAACCACCGGGGCAACGTCAAGTATTACCCGCTAATTAGCACCTACCCTATCACTACGATTTACATACCACCCTTCCCTTTTAAACCGATGGCCATTACGGTTTTCTAAGCTACTCCGCTTGAAAAACTAAAATGCTGCCTCTATATTTTGCAGATGACAAGATGCAATTCATAATTAGTAATGTTTTGAAGGATAACTAATCACCTCAAATTTACATGGCTCTATGATTATATTATATTTCACATCATGAGAATTAATGCTAATTGGAATTGTATCCGTTTCTGTTACACAAGGGAAATAACCAGTAGGCATTAATTTCATTTTATCAACAATTAAGTTAACATTGGAAACAACTAAGAAACCCGTTTTTTTGAAATAGATATTACTAATTTTATAATTGAACTTTCCATTATGAGTTGAATCAATTTTTGAAATTAACTCTCCTTCAATGAATAATTCCATAGTGGAACTAATAGGACCGTCACCTATTTCAGTTTGAATTTCACCTGAGATGCAAATATTATCAGCCATAATCTTTTGGTTAAACTTACATGAGATTCCAAATGATAAAACGATAAAAACGTAAAATACACTTTTCATTATTCTCGAATTATTTTGATAAAGGTTGAAAACTTACCGTCTTTTGATTTAATGCTTATGAAATACATTCCCTTTGAAACTTCGGCCAATGTAAGTGTTATTAAATTTTCACCTTGATTTAAATTTTCATTTTGTGATTTTATTAGTTTACCATTTAAATCATAAATATTAACTAAGATCTCAAAACTTGATTCAGTAGTAATCGATATATTTAAATTATCATGAAATGGATTTGGATAGGTAATGATTTCCACAATGGAATTTTGATATTCGATTACACTAACGTAGTGGGAACATGGAGGGTTCGGGTTTGCACTAATTTTTGAAGCGCCATAACCTGACAAAAAATTAGACGAGAACAATTGGGATTCACTTATAACCCAATGCCCACCTTCATCACAAGAGTAATCAAATTCCAGATTTATTTTCCTTGGTATTGGTGTATATTCAGGATGCATTATAGCATTAATATCAATAACATGATTTAAACCATGTGCGTGACCAAGTTCATGAAGAATTGCATAATATAAATCCTTTTGATTTTGTGGAATATTGGTACTGGTGGAATCACAGTAATAATCATACAAACTATTAATATCAATGTCCATTTCTTTTCCTAAGTCAAAGGTGGCAGCACCATTAATGGGCTGAATTGAAATAAGAGTCCCTTCTGCAATAGTACCAGAATCTAGTTTTGAGAATTTAATAATGCAAACTGAATCAAATTTATTGATTGAATCATTATAAATGGTATCGCTTCCTAGAGACCAATCAATACCTGTTAAACAGGTCCAGTCCGCTAATGCTTTACGAATAATCTCTTTCATTGCTCCATTTTTGTAATTGGCAACCGCAGTATCACAATGAAAAACAATTGAGCCGTTAAATTGGGAATGAGGAGTTAGGTAAACATTGTTTTTAAATTTATTGTTTTTTGCAGAATACCTTATGGTTAAAGCTGTGTCACTGTAATCAAAACTTTGGTCATCTGTTACCAATTTAAAGAAACCTGACCCTGCGGGTTGGTTTACTTCTGCCATACCTGCAATCCTAGCAGTATCAACAGAAGGGACACGAATTTGAATCATTGTGTCAGACCATGAGATATAATCAAGAGCATCAAGAAATACATCTGGAGTACCGAGATTATTCGCATTTGGGAAATAAATATTTCCAGAACCTCTATTATCTCCAAACTGAAAGCCTTTAATGGTAAGAGTGTCTTTAATACCACCTGCTACGCTATGAGGTGCAAAACTGGTTATTGTTGGAACGCAATCAGGAACAGGTTCTGTTTGGGTATGTTCTAGTTCTGTATAATAGGTTTGAAAAGAATCAGCAGGAGTTTCAGCGTAAGCACAGTAATTGATGATTAAACTAGGACCAAAGAATGTTGCGGTGTCTTGTAAAGTTATATTAGATGGTATATTACAATTTTGAATTCTCATTTTCACATGCATTATTGTTTGTTCGGTCGTTAAAATTAGAGCTTTGCAAGTTGAGCTTACACTTTCAAGAGCGGGTATTAATAGGGTATTACTATTTGCATCCGATGGAACAGGGTCTGAGTAACAATTTGGATTACTATTTAGTGTTCCACGAGTTACCAAAATATTTGTATTTGCAACGATGTTAGTTCCAAAAATAGTAGGGTCATACGTTAATCGAATAGCTGATTGGTCAAGATACTTTGTGCCAATATTATCCTTAACAGTTACATCAAATTCAAGGTATTTAGGAGTAGTTCCAGAAATGATTAGGTTTTCGAGCTTGTAAAATATTTTGTCGGGACTTCTGCTTGAACTAATTTTCGTGAAGTTCGCCCTTTTGTATTCCGCGTAATCTATTAAACTGTCAAATGCAGATTTTGTATAGGTAGGAAATAGTTCTTCTTTTTCATTCACAATATTTGATTGCACCGGTAAACCAATAGAAATTAAATGAGATGATGCATTACAATCAATATAAGTAAGACCCGTACTAACTTCGGTTGCATTATAAAGTGCTGCCAAACTATCATAATTCATCCAAATATCGGATGCATTTATACCTTGACCATCCCACCAATACCTAATGAAAGATTGATTCTCAAAAGTGGCTTCGAGTTTTTCGAGATTGGTTTCGGGATAATAATCAATTATGCTCGTTGGAGCATCTGTATCAGTGCACAGGAATATACCGGTGCTTTCCTCCATTAATTGAAGAGAATGTGAGCCTTCTTGTTTCACGATACCAACAAGACCACCATTAGTTATTATTTCAATTGTTCCACATTCAATATCACCTTTAAGTATACGTGTTATTTCGACTGTGTTTGAGGTGTAAATATACCCACCATTATGGGCAAAATAGGCTTCTGAATTTATTACTGTTCCTTCAAATATGAAGTTTACTGAATTAAGTCGATCCACTATCGAGATCGGGATTTCTTGTCCTAAAGAAAGTTTAAGTGTTACCATTAGAACGGTAAGAACACAGATTTTTTTCATCGTTTTAAGTATTAAGTTATGACTAAATGAAATTTTTCGTCAATGACACCCAACAATAGGATTTACCACAAGTAGTTTAAATGCTATAGGTGTATCCTATTTTTAAACCATAGGTTAATCCACCGTTTAAGTCTATCGGAATCGTTCCTAAACGATCTTCAAAAACAGGGGTATTAAAGACCTCCCTAAGTTAGGTTGTACAGTAGGGTAATTACCAGGTCAAACAAAATGTTACGCGCTAGTTATCAACAGATTAACGAATTTAATTAAGCCTAAAATCATAATACAAAAACACAAACCCAGACTTTGATTCCGTTCATTTTAATTTACTCTTGGTTTCATCCAGGTACGCTAACCTACCCCGTAACTTGATTATTTATTCCAGAAAAGAGATGCTTTTTTTATGGTAACTCCTGGGTAATTAAACTCTTTTGGTTTTCCAGTTAGAAAACCACCGGGACATTATCAAGTATTACACGCTAATTAGCACCTACCCTATCACTCAGGTTTACATAACACCTTCCTTTTAAACCGCAAAGGGCATTTCGTTTTTCTAAGCTACTCCGTTAGAAAAACTAAAATGATGCCTCTACTTTTTTGGAGATGGCAAGGTGCTTTGGAGAGTCGCGGTTTTACTTCCTAGATTTCATTAGATCTTTCTCTTTGGTAGTTTATCACACTATAAAATGCTAATGCGCTCAAAATCAAGTTAATTATATAGGTGGTTATTTGAATATGAATTTGTTCATCAGGTTTAATCATTAGTTGTAAAACACTTATTAAAATAAAAATAATACTCGGAGCAAAACAAGCTAGAGTCGGCCATAAATAGAAATTCTTGTTGTTTTTTAACCCTAATAAATATGATGTGTTCATTACGAATATTATAGATACGTAAATGAACACAACTACCGGAGTCATTTCATGACTTCCATTTTTGTTAAATATCAACGTGGTAAAAAATAAGTTGATAATAACTACCAATAAATTAATTGAAAAAAGTTTGAGTTTAATATTCATAATTAGGTTTTCTAAGTCCTTTATAGCTTTTTGACAGTTGGTTAATCCGAATGTCTTTTCTTCCACTCTAAATACCTAATAGTGTTTGTGAGTTAATTCACAAGTAATTACATAAATGATTTAGAATATTTTCATTTTCGGGAATTCACCCAACACAAGCAAACACCACACTCCCATGCTATCTCTTCTATATGTAATCAGTTAATACTATTCGTTAATAAAAGCCTCCAAAACCAGGTAATGAAAGACCTGACCAAGATAGCTTTTCCCGTTAGAAAACAACTGCGACATTGTCAATTATTACTCGCTAATTAGCACCTACCTAGCACTTAGGCTTACATAATTCTCTTCTTTTTAAACCGATGGCTATTCCGTTTTTCTATGCTACTCCGATTGATAAGCTACAAGGATCCATTTACATTTTTGGAGATGGTAAGGTGCTGGGGCAATACTTAATTATTGCTTTTCATAGGTGCTAGTGTTGTAGCCCGTTTTACTCCTTTCGGAGATAAGAGCTTTCAACGATTCTTCCGTCATTTATTATTTGAAAAACGTTTTTTTCCTTTCCTTCATTACAGGCTCGTTGGATTATTAAGTCTTCATTAATTGATCCAAAGCAATATTTATTTTCTGAATCAACCCAAGTCGCCAACTCATAGGAGTCAATAATTTTGAACTTCGTATTAAATGTGCGTATAATAAACTTGTAATTTCGACCTGAATCAACTTCTTCTTTCAAAAGAACAATTACTTTAAATCTTTCATTTTCTGAAATTGTCCCGAAGTTTTTAAAGGTTACATTTTCAATGGATAGAATTTCTACAGGGGTTAAATAGTCCTTTAAGCTATCGGCATGGATTGGAAGAACATTTGACTCTGCCATAAAAACAAAGTCGTTGTAATGTCCATCAGTACCTGAAACCCAGAAAATTTTATTATTTATATCATTACAAGATGTTAAGATGCCTAATAAACCTAAGATCAGTGCTAGTAATGTTTTTGTCAATATATTATTTATCATGTTCCATCGTCAGTATGATCCTGTATCCTAAAACGCCTTCCGGAATTTCGTTTTTTTCATTAGTCAAATTCATCATGAAAAAATTCCTTTTGATTTTCATAGGACCTTGTACTTCCCAATACTGACCAATTTTATTGGCTCTTGTGAGGGTTTCATAAACAGCAGTTTTAAAGTCTTTTGATTTAAATGGGCAATTTACCGCAAATGATTTCACCCCATTTGACTCTATAAGTTCGGTCGTAAATTCATCACTATTCAAGTCAACTACATTTGACTTATCGAATATATCCACAATTTTCTGAATCAACTTGATAGGTCGTTCATTTTCATAACGGATTCCTATAATTAGTAAATGGTTCATTTTCGATAATTGGCTACAACACACGCATACACCACCTTAGTGTGATATCTCTGCTATATGTAATTAGTTAATCTTAATCGTTAATAAAACCTCCAAAACCAGGTTATTAAAGACCTGACCAAGATAGTTTTTCCTGTTAGAAAACCACCGGTGACATAATCAATTAACACGCTAATTAGCACCTACCTAGTACTCAGGCTTACATAATTCTCTTCTTTTTAAACCGATTGCCATTCAGTTTTTCTAAGCTGCTACTCAGCTTGAAAAGCTAAAATGCTCCATTTGCTGGGATCCATCTACATTTTGGGAGATGGTAAGGTGCTGTGGATTGCCAATAACAACAATATTAATAGTGATAAGGTACTTTTCATGATTTTTTGAAATAGCTTTTTACCTTTGGTTTAAACTCCTCGGTTTCATTTAGCTTTATGTTATGATTACAATTTGAAGTATAAAATCGTGTTAGCGATTCATCCCCATCCAGAAAAGCCAAATACGTTTTGCCAATAAAAAATTCTTGTGCACAGGAATATCCTCTTTGCCCTTCAATTATAATGGTATCTGATTCTAAATTTCCTTTGTAATATTTTAAAACTTCAACTTTCACTCTAAAACCACTTACTAGTAATGCCGAGCCCAATTCGACTCTAGATCTATTAATTAATATAATATTAGTTGGATCATCTAAGTTTTCGAGAACCTTAATTACCAAAATATAATTAGACTCTTTAATATCTTTTTTTAAAGAATAATCACATTTACATGCGTCTGCAAATTCTGAATAAAAAGACAGTAAAATTATTAATAATATTGGTTTCATAAATTGGAATAGACTCCTGTTAGTTACTCGTGAAGGCATTCTTTTTTAATTGCTACTAATACACACATCACACTCCTATGATATCTCTGCTAAATGTAATCAATTAATACTATTCGTTAATAAAAGCCTCTAAAACCAGGTTATTAAAGACCTGACCAAGATAGCTTTTCAAATTAGAAAACCACAGGGTCCTAGTTAAATAGTACTCGCTAATTAGCACCTACCCTATTACTCAGGTTTACGTAACACCTTCCTTCTTAAACCGATGGCTATAACGATTTTCTAAACTGCTCCGCTTGATAAGCTACAAGGGGCCACCTACTTTTTTGGAGGTGCTGGAGAGATTACTAATTCGGATATTATAAAGAATTAAGAGATATACAAGGGGGTTAGTATCCCCATAAATCCCAGTCAGTCAATAAATCTCCCGCTGGGTCATTTCCTTTTTCGTAGGCTTTCTTTAGCCAGTAAGCTGCCTTTTTTAAGTCTTTTGAAGTTCCTTCTCCTTTGTAATACATAATTCCAAGATTGGATTGCGCATCAATTGTCCCTTGTTCTGCACTTTTGGTGTACCAGTAGATTGCCTTTTTTAAGTCTTTTGAAGTTCCATCTCCATTGTAATACATAGCCCCAAGATTGTATTGAGCACTACTTTTTCCTTGTTCTGCAGATTTTGTATACCAATAAAATGCTTTTTCTAAATCCTTTAAAGTTCCTTCTCCAAAACAATACTGAGCCCCAAGACTAAATTGCGCATCTTTATCTCCTTGTTCTGCAGATTTTGAATACCAATAAAATGCTTTTTCTAAATCCTTTAAAGTTCCTTCTCCATTTTCATACATAATCGCCACATTGTATTGACCATCACTATTCCCTTGTTCTGCTATTGCTAACATCTCATCAAATGATTGTGAAAACAACGGAGTAAAAGATATAGCTAGAAATATTATTAGTAATGCTTTTTTCATTGGTATGGATAGGTTGATTTTTATTTTGCATAAATAGTCATGTTTTTATTCTAAACCAAAATACTGGAGAGATTAATAAATAGGATATTATAAAAAAGTAAGTAGATTAAGCTAACGTAGCAAGAGTATTTGGTGTTAGCTTAGATTTACCCATACCGTTGAGATGCTACCGTCTTAAAACCTCTTTCTCTTTCATCTCTGAAAAACTAGCACGTCTTTTAAGTTCTATTTTTTGTGCTTTTAAGGGATGCGCAACTTTACGATTGTTGTGCTTAGTTTTCTATAAGTTTCCCGTTTTCGTGATTTTCAATTCGACTTACTTTCCCAGTAGTATCGAAGTATGTTGACAAGCCATCATTTCTACCGTTTATTAAATTTCCTTTTCGTTTTATGACTCCGTTTTTATAAAATTCAATTATTTGTCCTGTTGCTTCGCCATTTGAATATATCGCAGTTTGCGTTAAAGTACTGTCTTTGTCAAACCACCTCCAAGTCCCAGTTTCAAGTCCATTCTCGTATTGGCCAATAATGATTACTAAATTTCCTGTCGTGTCCATATTATGTTCATTAGTAAACCCATTTAATTCATTGTTTTCGTATGTCAATATTTGCCAACCTCCATTTTCATCCAAAAATTTCCATTCGCCAGTTGCAACACCATTCTCAAAATTACCTACGGATTGTAATGAGCCATTTTCTGACCATACTCTCTGAATTCCATTTTCTTTTCCTGCATAGAATGTAACTTCTTTACTTTTTACACCGTTGTCATGCCAACACTTTACAGGCCCATGTTCAACATCATTAACCAAATTCCACTCAGCAGTTTGTATTCCGGATTGATTCCATGTCTTGAACTGTCCTTCTTTAAGCCCGTTTTTCACAAGGCCTTCACTTTGAATTTGACCATTAGGATGAAAAATGGTTCTCATAAATCTTGTAGAGTCCAAGCAGTCAGGAAAAGTAAGAGTCATTTTTTTTATGCCGTTATCATAAGTAGTAGACTTTTCACATTCATTTGTACATGAAACAGTTATTGCTAAAACGGATAAAAGAAATAGATTTGAAATTTTCATTATTTTAATTAAGCACAACGCACGTATAAATCACACTCGTGTTATATACCTGCTATATGTGTATTTTTATTTAACCGTAGAATAAACGTGTACCACTGTTTAGCAGTTAAAATTTTTCGTTACTAAAAGCCTCCAAAATCAGGTTATTAAAGACCTGTCCAAGATAGCTTTTCCTGTTAGAAAACCACCGGGACATCCAAGAGAAATTACAGCAAATTAGCACCTATCTTTCATTACCTTATCCTTTTTAAACCGATGGCCATTCCGTTTTTCTAAGCTACTCCGATTGAAAAGCTAAAATGATGCCTTTACTTTTTGGGAGATGGCAAGGTGCTGGGATAATACTTAATTATTGCTTTTCATAGGAGCTTGTGTTGAGGGCAGTTTTTATTCTTTTTTAAATTATTCGTTACTAAAAGCCTCCAAGACCAGGTTATTAAAGACCTGCACCATGATAGCTTTTCCAGTTAGAAAACCCCCGGAACAACGTCAACTATTACCTGCTAATTAGCAGCTACACTATCACTACGGTTTACGTACTAACTTCCATTTTAAACCGATGGCTATTCAATTTTTCTTTGCTACTCCGGTTGGAAAACTAAAATGCGCCATCTACCTTTGGGAGATGGCAAGGTGCAGGGAGTTTTGTTGGCAGAACATTGTTATTCTTTTACTAATCTAATTACGGCTTTCTTATCTCCCGATTCAATTATCAGTAGATAAACGCCATCTGATTCTGTTAGTTTTAAATTCAACAATTGACTTTCATTGTATGTCTTTGAGTGAATTAGCTTTCCATTCAAATCAGTCATAGTAATCCTTATGGTTTGGTAATTTCTGCCCAAGTCAATCCAAAAATTCCCATCCGTAGGATTAGGGTAGATTAGAAGCTGATTTCCGAAACTATTATCAATTATACCAACGCTGGTAATTGCATAACAAGCAGATGTATCTACACAACCATTTTGAGTAATCTCAACCGCATAGTTTCCGTGGGTTGTTGTCGTATAGCTTTGATTTGTTTCGCCTGATATTATGGAAAAATTGTTCGTGCAATTTAACCACTGGTAAGATGCTCCTGTAACTACAGCGCTTAATATGGAGTCACTTTGAGTTACGGAGCTATCCACAGTGTTGATGGTCAAATCAAGTGTTACTACCGAATCGCAATTAGCACCATTGCTTAGTGTATGTGTAGCGGTGTTGTTGCTTGAAGTGTATGTATGACCATCTAACCAGAGGAAAGAGTTGCAGACGGTTTGAGTGTCGGTGCCAGAAGTACTATTTGTAATGGTCAAATCTAATGTTACAATTGAGTCACATCCAGCAGCGTTGCTCAATGTAGCTGTAGGCGTATTAGTAGTAATCGTATAAGTTATACGGTTCAACGGCCAAGTATAACTATCGCAAACGATCAATTCGTCTATAGTGTATACGGTTGCGCAATAGTCCAATGATTGGACAAAGAAGTCGGACTCTCCAAGAGAACTTAACGTATAGGTTGTGTCATAACCAAAATCACCATCCCCGTAGAAATAACCGGCTGAAATAATTTTACCTGAACTGGCAATGCCAAAACCGGAGGAATATTCGGCATCCGTACCACCTGTGGAAAATGACCACTCTATATTGTTGGAATTATCAAATTTGCAAAGAAAAATATCACTACCACCTTGTGAAATTAAATGGTAGTTGGAATCGCTAAAAAATAAGGTGTCAGAAAAATTTCCCTGGACAATAACTCCTTGTACGTCTGCTTTTAACGCATAAGAAAGATCATCGTTCACACTTCCTGCGGTTTTGAACCAGTTCAATTGAGCTGTCGTATCGTACTGAGTGATCAAAATATCAAAACCACCTTTAGATCCAATAGTTACCGATGAACTATCAAATAACATCAACTCGATACTATCCTTAAAAAAACCGGTAATATATATCTTGTCATTTTTGAGTTCAATGTCTCGATAGATATCATCTCCTACTCCTCCTATAGTTTTACACCAGTTAAAATCACCACTTGGATTTAGTGACAATATGTAGGCGTCAAAAAGACCTGATGAAACGTGGTAATCAAAGTTTGGTCCCGGATCAAAATCAACAAGGTTTCTAAATGCTCCACCTGCAAATACATTTCCGTTCTGGTCGATTTCTACAGCGTAGTTGTAATCGCTGAGTACACCACCATAATCAACCGACCACACATAGTTTCCGAGCGTATCCAAGTAAATAATATAAGCGTCCCTCCCACCTGTTGACACTAAGGAGTCATTAGAGGCAAAGTCACTTAGAAAAATGGTTTGATTGAATGTTCCTCCAATACAAACTTTTCCATTTCTTGCTGAAATACTGTAACCATAATCTTCACCGGTTGCCCCAAGGGTTTTAAACCATGACATTTCTCCGGTGGAAGATAGTTTTCCTACAAAAGCATCTTTATCCCCTTTAGAAATAATGTTTATAGACGAAGTGTCAACATCAAGGCTAAAGCTATCAGAGAAAAAACCGGTAATGTAAACATTGTCTAATTCATCAACGTCAATGGCTTGAATAAGATCATATCCTGCACCACCAAATGTTCGTATCCACAATGGAATTCCTTGGGGGTTTAATTTGGTTACAAAGGCATCCCGATAGCCATTAGATACATAATAAGTGACTCCTATGGAAGGATCTAAATCTGCTGAATCTGAAAAGAAACCAGCGATATATATATTTGACTGGCTATCAATGGTAATGCATCTAACAAAATCATGATCTGCACCTCCTCCACTATGTGTCCAGTCGAAGGAAATGTTTGATTGGCAAAATACGGCTTGGGTGAACACGATCAATAGGTATGTAAATTTCAACTTCATGGAGCTTTATGTTATTTATTTACGCTTCAGTAATGCGTTTTGATGATCTTCATTAATGTTTTTTTGAAAATCATATATGGTAAAGCGGAAATTCCTCTAGTACAGGCAAATACTTCAGCTATAAATCGCAGCGCATTTAATTCTTTAGACATACTTTTTGGGTCTTCATTTATTGATTTTTCATATCAAGGGTTTCATTATCAACATATACGCCAGTATTATTAACTTGTTGTTTTATAGTTCTTTAAGTCGGATATCTAAGAAAAAAAGAGTGAAGGGGGGGCCATAACGGGAATTAAATCTCTAAATGGGACTGAATGGTATCCAGGTCAAAAAATAAGTTTGTAATAATTGAAATACTAAAAGCCTCCAAAAAAGCAAACGAAAATGTGCCAGAGGGGCATCACTTTTTGAATCTCATTTTTAATGGGTACAAAACCGCATTAAGTTGCATTTAAGACCTTCTGTTTTTCCACGCACAAAAGCCAATTCACATACAAAAAGCCCTAAAAAGGGCTCTTTTAAGGTCGTGTTTTTTTTTGCTTTTAAGGGATGCGCAACGGTTCCGATTGTTATGAGTATTTTTTATTTTCCTTACTCCACCATTTTTTTAAAATACATACCCAACAGAGAAAGTGAAACCATATCTCATATTATGACTAGAAGCAAGCGGGTTATCATTTCTTATGGATGGGTTTGGTCTTTCGAAAGTCCCGTTTTCAGTTGTTGCATTGGTGAAATCATATTCGAAACGACCTCCAATACTTAGAAACATGGATTCAAAAACAGTGGTACTAACTTCAAAACCCGTAATCACACCTAAAGTTACATCATGAAAATATTGATTATTACTGATTTCATTTCTACCTAAAAAAACGCCATTGTCATCCCAAATGTCTTGATAAGTCCTATTCTTTGAATGGGAACTGTAAATCTTAATAGAATCGGAGTAAATGAAATACTCTACCTGTCCAGAAGAAGAATTTCTTTCTTTTATTGTACGGTAAACTTTATGCTCTGTATGATAATTTAGAGTATATGATACCTGTAAGCCTGCCATACCTGATAAATAAAAATTGCTTTCGCCTAAATTCCATTTGTATTTTAGCATAAATGGAATGCGAAGTTGTTGAATAGTATTTTTTAGGTCCTTTGTATGCAAAGTCTCACTATTTGGATCAAGGTAATTGGTACGAATTGGACTTATGTTATGGTATTGGGATTGTGTTCCATATAATAATTCCATTTGTACCACCAGTTGTTTTGCAAAAGGAAGCTCAATACTAAAGCCGAAAGTATGGGCGTTAAACCCATTTGGATTGCTCGGTATGGAGTAATAATCAAATTTGGAATTAAGTGTATTGTTTACATTATTCCAATCATTCTTGTTGTATAGTTTATACCAGCTGGGTTGGTAGGTAAAGGCAACAATAACATGTTCCTTTTTATTTTTAAACTTACCCGCGTAACTGGGCATGATTGAAAAAGAAAACAACAAAACTAAAAGTAGATATTT
>MAAC01018511.1_pt1 | contig 13571 bp, 9 predicted proteins | sample 1115981 | NCBI WGS metagenome assembly MAAC01 (sample SAMN04961126, study PRJNA320927) | seawater metagenome | isolation source: sample BD02T64 sea water enriched with oil for 64 days | place: USA:Gulf of Mexico | collected 2013-07-27 | reverse complement strand
TATCCAATAGGTAAAGATTCTTTACACGTTTTAAAAGGAATAGACTTACATATTAAAGAAGGGGAATTTGTCTCTATTATGGGATCTTCTGGTTCTGGGAAATCTACATTATTAAATATCGTAGGTTTATTAGATGGACATGACGAAGGAGAGTATTACTTAAATGGTCAGTTAATAAAAGACTTAAACGAAAAGAAGGCGGCAATTTTGCGTAATAAATTTTTGGGATTTGTTTTTCAGTCGTTCAATTTAATATCATATAAAACAGCTTTAGAAAATGTTGCTTTACCTTTATATTATAAAGGAATTAAAAGAAAAGAACGTTTAGAAACGGCTTTGGAGTATTTAGATAAAGTTGGAATAAAAGACTGGGCGAATCACTTGCCAAACGAATTATCAGGAGGACAGAAACAACGTGTTGCTATTGCTAGAGCATTGGTGACAAATCCAAAATTAGGTTTTGCAATTTCGCAGAGTAACGCTACCTCATTCGGATGATTATCTCCCATTTCAATCAATGCAAGCGTATGTTTGGGTTGAATCTCCAAAAGCGTTAATGGAACTCCGATATGGTTATTTAGATTGCCTTTGGTAAAAGCTACCTCATAGCTCTTTGATAACACCGCATTCAGCAGCTCTTTTGTGGTGGTCTTCCCATTGGATCCAGTAACTGCAATAACGGGTATATTCAATTGATTTCGATGGAATGAAGCCAAATCTTGCAACGTTTTCAGGACATCATCCACCAAAATCGCTTTTTCAAAATCCGAAAATTGTTTATCGTCCACAATAGAAAATGAAGCCCCTTCCCCAATGGCTTTATCCGCAAATTCATTCCCATTAAAATTTGCTCCTTTTAATGCAAAAAACAAACTGCCATTTCTAATATTTCTAGTATCGGTACAAACCCCTGTACTTTCAGTAAATAATTGGTATAAATCAGCGATCTTCATTCCTATAATTTTTGTCAAATTTAAAGCACAAAAAAAGGCTTCACAAAGTGAAGCCTTAATAAATTTCTTTTGTTTAAAGACTATCTCGATCCCAAACCGGTTGGAGACCCCATTCTATCCATAGCACATCTAAACCCAATATGATCTGTAGATAAATTTTCATCTAGGAATCTTCTCGAACCTGGATGTAACCAGTAGGCTCTATCTTTCCAAGACCCTCCCTTATATACTCTAGAGTGATCCGTAATTAATGAGGTGACACCATATTCATACATTCCACTAGATTCAGGACCTTCCGTAGCTTCCGCTTCTTTCCAAACCGCATCATTTAATTGCGTTTCAAAATCACCATCCAAATAGTTAATGTTATCTGCTCTTCTGTAATTTCGTCTATCCTTAGCATCTTCAGCTTCAATATCCTGATAAATCATTCGACCTAAAGAATCCTTCTCTGCAATATATCCATCCTCATCACGAGAAATTTTCTGATATTTGTTCCCTCTGAAGGATCTAAAGTCCGTTTCATCTTCAGCGGTATTTGCTCTATACACATCCATTACCCACTCATTCACGTTACCCGCCATATTATACAAGCCATAATCGTTTGGCCAATATTGGTACACAGGCGCAGTTATATCTGCATTATCATTCAACGCACCTGCTAGTCCCATATTATCACCTCTACCTCTTTTGTAGTTTGCCAACATAGCACCCATGTATGCTTCTTCTGGATTTCTCATCGCATGTCCATTCCAAGGCCATTGTCTTCTTTCCAAAACATTTTCGCCATAAGAGTTTCCAATCAATCCATATGCAGCATATTCCCATTCCGCTTCCGTAGGTAGACGGTACTTCGGTAAAAGAATTCCATCTTCCATTTTCACATTTCTGTAACCTGGACTATTTGGACCTTCCCAATCCACCCCATCAGTATTACGATCGCCTTCATACTGGCCATATAAATAGGCATCGGTATTAAAATTATCATCAGATACTTGATTTGGGTTATGATTATAAAAACCTTCTCTAATCATAATTTGCTCATTCACACGATCGGTCCGCCACGCACAAAAGTCAGTAGCTTGCTTCCAACTTACCCCTACTACCGGATAATCTCTGGTAGCTGGATGACGTAAATAATAATCCACATAAGGTTCATTATAGGCTAATTTATCTCTCCATACTAAAGTATCTGGTAGTGCATTTTCATACACCTCTGGATAATCATCCGCATAAATACGTTTCACCCAATACAAGTATTCCAACCAATCTAAGTTCTTTACTTCGGTTTCATCAATATAAAAAGAGGAAACAGAAACACGTCTTGGCGTATTTTCCCAATTATGCATTACATCATCTGTAACCCTCCCCATGGTAAAGGTACCCCCTTCTACCAGAACCAAATTTGGTCCTGTTTCTTGCTCAACAAACGGAGCTTTCTGGAAGTCACCATTCTCTTTATTATCGTAATCCCATCCAGTTACAGATGACAGTTCATGATTACATGAACTAAGTACCAAAGAAACAGTGGCTAAAGCTAAAATCGTTTTTTTCATCATGCTTATTTTGTTACGCTATAACGCAGCGGTAAAAATAATATTTTATCAAACACTACCAACTCGGACAAGGAAGTCCTCTTCTTCGTGTTCTTTTCTTATGACATTTTAGTTTCAAACCCAAAGAAATTTCGTGAGCCCCACCGGTATTACCCGATAAATTTGAAACTGTAATATCGTAACTATACCCAAATTTAAAGTTTTCATTCTGCAACCCAACCAAGGCGATAATAGCATCACCGTTCGGACGGCTATATCTATACCAGAAACCGACTGTAAAAACGCTCATACGTCCATACATCCCTATATTAAGCTGGCTCGACTCTCCTTGTTTCATGTAAATAACATTAGGAGATACAGAACCCTCTTCCGGGTGACGCTTATCCAATGCCCATGTGGCACCCGCTTGAAACGTCAACCTTCTATATAAAGTGGCATCTTGATTCCCAAAAAAACTTTCGGAAGGTTGTGTTAAATGGTGTACTGCTCCACCAATAAACCAATCTTGACTATATAATAAAACGCCAGCTGAAAAGTCAGGTGCATTCACATTTTCATCTCCAAAAGGCTCATTTGTGGAATAAATAAACCCGTAACGATCATCTATCATATCTCCAAAGGTCAACTCATCCCATTCTAAAGATTTCTGCCAATAAGCAGCTTGACCACCAAATTTCAAGGCTAAATCCCTATTAATTTCTAGCGTATAGGCATAGGACAATGACGCATTAAACGTTTTTATGGTACCATTAGCCGCATTATCTTGAAACACTTGTACGCCAAGTCCTCCTTTCAAAAACTCCACGTATTGATCCGCACTTACACTGTAGGTTGTAAACCCTCCAGGTAATTTAGGCCATTGGTTTCTGTAATTTAAAACAACTCGAGGACAAATTTCTGATCCTGCAAAGGCAGGATTGGTATATAATGGGTTGGCGTAAAATTGAGAAAACTGCGGGTCCTGAGCAAAAAGACTAGAAACCAATCCCAACGTCATAACCAATACAAGTGTATAATGATGAATTCCTATTTTATACATAATTAGATTCAATATTCTTTTTTAGTTGCACGAGGCAAGTATAGCGAATTATTTTTACTTCTGAAACCAATATTTTTTATCAAATATAACTTTCGCAATAATTATACTTTACTTTCGTTTTAAAGCCAATCTACGCATATCGATAGCGTTAAAAACCAACAAACAAACGGTAAATGAAAAAAATATTGTTATTCTCGATTCTCCTTATTTCCACTTTTTCGGCTTTTTCCCAACAAAATGGAATCGAACAAAACAAATCGGGCAAACAAGAAATAATTTGGATGGGAACAAGTGACATTTTAGAATTTGACGAAAGTTACTTTACCGTTTTAAATTTCCAGGGTGCGGAATATCAACTTCAAAGCTCCCACCTACCTTTTCTAAGTAAAACGATTTATGCCTCTCCATCAACTACCTCCGCAACCACCACCATTGTGGTTAAAAGTTCGGAACCTCTAAATGAAAAAGAACTTCTTGGAATAAACAACGAATCCATTCCTAACACCATTACGGCACAGACCAAAATAACCTGGTATCGCAAAAAAGCGATTGCAACATTTACATTCACACCTTTATATAAAGATCGGAGTACCGGACAAATTTTTAAGGTGACTTCCTATAGCTATTCCATTCAAGAAAAAGAATCGTTCACCACCAATGCGAAAAGAAGTACATTCAAGATCAATTCCGTTCTTCGTTCTGGAACATGGACTAAAGTAGGGACAGTAACGGATGGTATTTATTCTTTATCCTATCAGGATTTACTGAGTTTAGGACTAAATGTATCGGGAATTAGTTCGAGTTCAATTCGATTCTTTGGAAATGGCGGAGGATACCTACCCTTTCAGAACTCTGAGCCACGATTAGATGATTTAGAAGAAAATGCCATTGAGGTAGTGGATGGCGGTGATGGCATTTTTAACGATGGCGATTACCTTTTGTTTTATGGCCAAAGTCCACATCGATGGAAAGCAGATGGAAATAGATTTAATCATTACCAACATTTCTTTTCTGACACCACTTATTACTTTATTACTATAGATTACAAAATAGGAGCACCCAAGCGAATCACAAAAAAGGCCCTCCTTACCACCCCAACAGATATCACGGTAACTACATTTAATGCCCATCAATATCACGAGGTAGATCTGACCAACTTTGTTAAATCTGGAAGAAATTGGTATGGAGAATCCTTTAGTTTTACTAAAAATCAATCTTTTGGATTCAATTTCCCAAACGCCATTCGAAATACAGCTAACCTAAAATCAAGACTCGCATTTAGAGCTATAGGGCGTTCATCCACCTTTACCATGAGCGTGAACGGTACAGATATCCAATCCTTATCTTACCCAAGCATATCGGGACATTATTACGAAGCATATGCAGGTATTAAGTCTGGAGTATCCAGCTTCACCTTACCCAGTGCTAATTTTTCATTGGATGTTAACTTTAGTAACCCGAGTTCATCCGATAACGGATGGATCGATTACTTTGAAATTAATTGCGAAAGAGCCTTAACACTTTCCCAATACCAAATGCCCTTTCGGAATTTAAGCTCCATAAACCCAGGAGTGATTCAATATAACTTATCCGGATCAAACTACAGAATATGGAATGTAACGAGCCCAACCAACGTTTATGAAAACACCCTCAGCGGAAACACCCTAAAAGAAAATGGCGGTCAGCTCAACCAGTTTGTTGCATTTACCAATGGCCAGTATCTTAGCCCTGTAAAATTTGGTATGGTACCCAATCAAGACCTTCATGGACTTCAGCCGGTAGATTATGTCATCATTACCCACCCTCTTTATATATCTCAAGCGAACCAACTCGCCAATTTCCATCGAACCCACAGCAAACTCTCTGTTCATATTGTAACGACTCAGCAGATTTACAATGAATTTTCCAGTGGTTCACAGGATATCACGGCCATAAAGATGTTCAACAAAATGTTATACGACCGTGCAGGTAGTGATCCGGATAAAATGTTACGTTACGTATTGTTATTAGGAGATGGTTCATACGACTACAAAAACAGAAAACCCAACAACACCAACCAAGTACCTTCCTACCAATCAAGCAACTCAGAAGCCCCATTGTCATCCTATGTTTCGGACGATTATTTTGGTTTCTTAGATAACAATGAGGGGGATGCCTTAAATTCAACTTTGGATATAGGAATTGGACGAATAATGGCTAAAAACGTAATCGAAGCCCAAAACATTATTGATAAGACCATTCATTATATGTCCTCCCCGAATCGCTTTTCTGCCTTTCGAAATAGGCTCACCTTTGTTGGAGATGACGAAGATGGCGTAACACACATGGACCAATCCGATCAATTGGCTCGAAAAATTGATACCAACTATGGTCAATTCAATATTACAAAAATCTATTTGGATGCCTATCAACAAGTAAGCAACGCTGGCGGCAGCACATATCCAGATGTAAATACGGCTATTGATAATGCCACAGAAAAAGGAAGTATGATCATTAATTATACGGGTCATGGGGGAGAATTAGGATGGACTCATGAACGGGTCTTAGGTCTTTCCCAAATAAACAATTATAAAAACATAAATACATTGGCATTGTACGTCACTGCCACCTGTGAGTTCAGTCGATTTGATGACCCTGATAGAACATCTGCTGGGGAGTACACCCTATTAAACCCAAACGGAAGTGCACTAGGCTTATTAACCACTACACGGCTAGTATATTCCACTCCCAACTTTGCTTTAGCACAACGATTTTTCGATGCCGCGTTTGAAAAAATTGATGGCGATTGGCCACGACTAGGAGATTTATCCAGGATATCCAAAATAAACGGAAGCAGTATTAATACCCGAAATTTCACCATGTTAGGAGATCCCGCAGCACAGTTAGGATATCCGGAATACAGAATACAAACCACCAGTACCCCTGACAGTTTAAAGTCGTTACAAAAAATCACCATCTCGGGTGAAATCACGGATGATCTCCAACAAAAAATAACTAATTTTAATGGCACTGTTTACCCCACCATCTATGGCCAAAAGAAAAAACAAACCACATTAAATAATGATGGCTATGGGCCTTTTGAATTCGAAACCCAGGAAAACGCACTCTTTAAAGGGAAGGCTTCGGTAATCAATGGAGAATTTACATTCTCATTCATTGTACCAAAAGATATCAATTTCAAATATGGGTATGGGAAAATTAGCTATTACGCTGAAAACGGATCTACAGATGCCAGTGGCTTCGATAATTCTATAATAATTGGAGGAATAGATGGCGACCCAAATTTAGATCAAACAGGCCCGACTATTGATTTGTGGATGAATGACGAATCTTTTGTTATGGGAGGTTTAACCGATGAGAACCCTTTATTATATGCCAAAGTTTTTGACGAAAGTGGTATCAATACGGTAGGTAATGGGATCGGTCATGATATTGTTGCGGTCATTGATGAAAACACAGCAAACCCTATCATATTGAATGATTATTATGAAACCGAATTAGACTCTTATAAAAAGGGCTCCATATCTTATAACCTTTCCAACCTATCTGAAGGAAAACACACTTTACGACTCAAGGTTTGGGATGTTTACAATAACTCCCAAGAGGCAGTAACGGAATTTGTGGTGAGCAAATCATCCGGTTTCCAAATCGACCATGTTTTAAACTACCCGAATCCCTTTACCACCAATACGGACTTTTACTTTGACCATAATGCGATCGGACAACAATTAAAAGTACGGATTCAAATTTTCACCGTTAGTGGCAAATTAGTCAAGACTATTGACCATGTTGACAACTCGGAGAGTTTTAAAGTAGGTCCAATAAACTGGGACGGTCGAGATCAATACGGAGATCGAATTGGCAAGGGAACATACGTATATCGGGTCAAAGTGACCAATGCTTTTGACCAGACCATAGAAAAGTTTGAAAAAATTGTTATTCTCTAATACCATGAACCAATAAATAGCGTTAATCGCTATATTTGCCAGTCATATTTGTATCGAATGAAATTAATTACATCATATACTACGTTTTGTTTATCTGGATTACTGCTCGTTTCTACGACCGTTTTTTCTCAAAACAGACAAAACACAATTACCACAGCAGTTCCATTTTTAACCATCACCCCAGATGCACGTCACGGAGCCTTAGGTGGTGCAGGTGTCGCTACAAGTCCGGATGTATATGACAACTTCCACAATGCGGCCAAATTAGCATTTATGGAAGAGGAATCCAGTTTAGGACTTTCTTACACCCCATGGCTCGGAGCATTAGTTCCGGGCATTAGTTTATCGTATTTGGCGGTAACGAAGAAAATTGACAAGATGTCGGCTATTGGGGCATCCTTGCGATACTTCTCTTTAGGCGAAATTCAGTTTACCGATGAATTTGGAAACAATACGGTAAACCACAATCCCAATGAATTTGCCTTGGATGCGGCCTATTCTAGAAAACTTGCAGATCAGTTTTCCATGAGTATTTCTTTACGATTCATCTATTCCAACCTTACTGGTGGGCAATCCGTAGGGGGGGCAGATACCAAACCTGGATTAGCAGCTGCATCAGATATCATGATGTATTATCAAAATGACAATATTAGATTAGGAGATAAAGATGCCACCTTAGCTATTGGTGGGGGATTTAGCAACATTGGTAATAAAATGACCTATTCGGACATTAATCAGCAAGATTTTTTACCCATGAATTTTAAGGTGGGAAGTGGACTAACCATGCACCTAGATGAATACAACGATTTTTCATTTGTTTTTGATATGAACAAATTACTTGTTCCAACTCCTCCCATTTACGGAAAGGTAAATGGTTCCACGCAAAACACTTTAATCGCAGGTAAAGATCCCAATCGAGGAATTGCAAATGCCATTTTTTCAAGTTGGTCGGATGCTCCTGGAAATCCAATAAAGGACAATACAGGTGCCTATATTGTAGATGCGGACGGAAATGCTGAAATTGAAAAAGGAAGTGTTTTCAATGAAGAAATGAGAGAGCTTTATTTCAGTTTCGGAATGGAATACTGGTACAACAAAGTATTTGCTGCAAGGATGGGATATTTTACTGAACATGATACCAAGGGAAATAGAAAGTATCTATCTTTTGGAGTAGGATTAAAACATAATGTTTTTGCCATTGACATTTCTTACCTCGTACCATTTTACGTGGGGGGGCAAGTTTCTTATGGGCAATCTCCACTAGCAAATACACTCCAGTTTACCATGTCATTTGCTTTTGATAAAAGCAAATCTTCCGGTTCATCTGAGTCATCATCTGATTCATTTTAAATTTTCTTCTTGCGTAAAGAAATATCATACACCAGTACCATCACCTCCTACTCCTCGACAGAAGAGTTACCGGAAGAATATAAGGAACTGTTGAGTCTGGCCAAAAAGACTTTAGTATCTTCCTATTCCCCCTACTCCGGATTCCAAGTAGCATCGGTAATCAAACTAAAAGACGGCACCATCGTAAAAGGAAGTAACCAAGAAAACATTGCTTACCCCTCTGGATTATGTGCAGAACGGGTGGCTATTTTTTCTGCAGGTACAAATTTTCCAGGGGAACAAATCGATGTGATTGCTATTACCGCTAACAGTTTAAATGGTGTTGTAAATACTCCGGTGACCCCGTGTGGATCTTGTCGACAAGTAATGATTGAAATAGAGTCTGTTCAACAAAGTGACATTACCGTTATCATGAGTGGATTTGAAGGAGAGGTTTGGGTAGCTGAATCTGTAAAAAACCTTATTCCCTTTTACTTTACATCCGATAAAGTGAACCGTTTAGGCTAACCTTTTTATCTCATTATTTTTTTCTTTAAGGGATTACCACAAGTGTAATTTTTAATGACCCATTTGTATTAAATTTGCCGACCGTAATATTCAATATATACATATGGCAGCAAAAAAATCGACCAAATTGGCATTTAGCAAAGACCAATACCTTAAATGGTATGAAGACATGCTATTAATGCGAAAGATAGAAGAGAAAACAGGTCAGCTTTATATTCAACAAAAATTTGGTGGTTTTTGCCATCTATACATTGGACAAGAAGCTGTAGTTACTGGTACTGTTTCAGCCACACAAAAAGGCGACAAACATATTACCGCATATAGAGATCACGCACACCCTATTGCTCTTGGAGTTCATCCAAAGTATATGATGGCCGAGTTGTACGGAAAGTCAACGGGTATGTCAAAAGGTAAAGGTGGATCGATGCATATGTTCCATAAGGAAACCGGATTAATGGGTGGCCATGGAATCGTAGGAGCCCAAATTGCGATGGGTGCTGGTATTGCATTTGCAGAACAATATAAAAACACCGGAAACATCTGTATTACCTCTATGGGTGATGGTGCAATTCGTCAAGGGATACTTCATGAAACCTTCAACATGGCCATGAATTGGAAAATTCCAGTAGTTTTCTTAATTGAAAACAACAATTATGCTATGGGAACATCGGTAGACCGAACCACAAATGTAACGGACCTTTCTGAAATTGGTAAATCTTATAATATGCCTTCTAAATCTGTAGACGGCATGAAAGTTACCGAAGTTCACGAAGCAATGACTTGGGCTGCTGATCATGCACGTTCAGGTAAAGGACCGGTTCTTTTAGATATTAGAACCTACCGATTCAAGGGACATTCTATGAGTGATCCTCAAAAATACCGTACCAAGGAAGAAGTTGAAAAGTACAAAGCTCAGGATCCAGTTCTATTTGTAAAAGATATTTTGATAAAAAACAAATTTATTGACGACAAAGGATTGGCCGAAATTATGGACCGAATAAAAGCAACTGTAGAAGAGTCTGTAAAATTTGCAGAAGAATCTCCATCTCCAGAAGCTTCAGAATTATATAAAGATATTTACGTAGAAGACAATTATCCGTACATCATGGATAACAAGTTTTAAATCAGGATTTATGGCGGAAATTATTAGAATGCCAAAGCTTAGCGACACCATGACTGAAGGTGTGGTAGCTGAATGGCACAAGAAAGTAGGGGATACAGTTGAGTCTGGAGAACTACTTGCTGACATCGAAACAGATAAAGCTACCATGGAATTTGAATCATTCCAAGATGGTGTACTCTTACATATTGGAATTGAAAAAGGACAAACCGCTCCTGTAGATTCTATTTTAGCCGTACTTGGCCAAAAGGGGGAAGACTTTCAATCCATGATTGATGATGATGTTGTACCAGCCACAGAAGAACCTGAAGCTGAACCAGCTCCGGCACCTACACCAACCGCTGAAACTCCAAAAGCAACCACTCCGGTTAATACTCCTACTACGACTCCTTCTCCCATTGTGAATGATGGGTCTATCAAGGCTTCTCCATTGGCTAAAAGTTTAGCCAACGAAAGAGGAATTGATTTAGCGACTGTTAATGGTACTGGTGACAACGGAAGAATTGTAAAGGCAGATATCGATAGTTATAAAGTACCTGCTGCCAACTCCTACAAGGGAGGAATAGCGGTACCTGCAGGTCAGGAATCATTCTCAGAAACACCGGTTTCGCAAATGAGAAAAACCATTGCCAAAAGATTAGCGGCAAGTAAATTCTCAGCTCCTCACTTCTATTTATCTATGGAAATAGATATGGAAAATGTGATGGCTGCAAGAAAAACGGTTAATGCGGCACAAGAAGTAAGAGTTTCATTTAATGATTTCGTTGTGAAAGCAGCCGCCATTGCATTAAAGAAACATCCATTAATCAATTCTTCTTGGTTAGAAGATAAAATCCGTTACAACAATCACGTAAACATTGGTGTGGCTGTTGCGGTTGATGAAGGTTTATTAGTTCCTGTAGTTCGTTTTGCGGATACCAAGACTTTACCCCAAATTTCAATGGAAGTAAAAGAATTGGCAGGTAAAGCACGTGACAAAAAATTACAACCTGCAGAATGGGAAGGCAATACTTTCTCGATCTCAAATTTAGGAATGTACGGAATTGAATCTTTCACTGCAATTATTAATCCACCAGATGCAGCCATTATGGCCATTGGAGGTATTATTGAAAAACCAGTGGTGAAAAGCGGTCAAATTGTTCCGGGACACACTATGAAAGTTACGCTTTCATGTGATCACAGAGTAATTGATGGTGTTATGGGATCTGAATTCCTAAACACATTTAAAAGCATGCTAGAACAACCTGTTCTTATGTTATCGTAACCCTCGATTCAAAATTATAAAAGCCACTTTTTAAAGTGGCTTTTTTTTTGCCAATACTTTTCTAAAATTGTTTTAGTTTGGAACTATGAAAAACTGCATTTCTACACTATTTGCACTCCTTGCAACCCTTGCTTCATATTCTCAATTTAATACGCGTTTATTATCTCCTATTCCGGAACCCGTTTCCAATAATGCCGTGTGTGGGGTAACCATGGGTGGCCAACCGTTTGTTTACTCATTTGGAGGTATGGATACCACAAAATCGTATTTAGGCATCCACAATCGCTCCTATAAGCTTAACGTGAACACCAATACTTGGACTACCTTGCCCGACCTTCCATCCCCAGCAACAAAAATTGCCGCAGGTGCGAGTTGCATAAATAACATCATTTACATCATAGGAGGCTATCAGGTTCTAGCAAATGGCAATGAAATTTCACATCCTTCGGTTCATCGATTTGATGTAGCGGGCGACACCTTTTTAATAGATGGCGCTCCTTTACCTAAAGCAACCGATGATCACGTTCAAACCATTTACAAAGACAGTTTAATCTATATTATTACCGGCTGGAGCCAAAACACCAATATTCCAAATGTTCAAATTTACTCCCCACAATTAGACACCTGGTTAATTGGCACCCCTGTACCCAATAACAATCTATATAAATCATTTGGTGCATCAGGCTCCATACTAGAAGATACCCTTTACTATTTTGGAGGAGCTCGATATGCCTCCAATTTCCCAATACAAAGGGAGCTTCGAAAAGGGTTTATTAATCCAAATAACCCAACCGATATTACCTGGACTATTGACACGATCCATAGGGATATTGTAGGATATAGAATGGCGTCCACAACATTTAACAGCGAACTCCTATGGATAGGTGGATCCAACCACACCTATAATTACGATGGAATAGGTTATCAAGGTTCCATTCCGGTGGAACCTAATCATAGAATTTTAAGTTACTCCCCCCTAATGGACAAGTGGGACACCACCCATCACCTTGAAATTAATATGGACTACAGAGGAATCGCCAACTCTGGAAGCCAACTAATCTTGGTCGGTGGTATGGACGAAGGCCAACGAGTAAGTCCAAAAACGCTGGAAATATCTTCCACGACCCAATCCATTATAAATACAACCATATCCCCCATTTCAATTTACCCGAACCCTACCAACGATCACATTACCGTTTACGGACCACATAAAGTCTTTCATCTCCAAATAATCAATCTGCAAGGTCAAATGGTAATGGATTCAACTATTCCACCCAAAACCACCATTAGTTTGCGACATTTACCCTCCGGAATGTATGTAACCCGGGTATATTTCGAAAATAAAACCTACTATACCCGATTACTTATTACCCCATAAAAAAAGCCATTTATTACTAAATGGCTTCTTCAATAAAAACGTAAGTAATATTAATAGATTTCAATCGTATAAGGAATTCTAGCTTGAACACCTCTCATGCTTTCTACCTGGTTAATTACTTCCAAATATTTATAACTCGCACCAAAGTTTTGCTTCATGAAATTCATGGACATATTCATTTGGAAATTTGTAAGAAACTCCTCAAAAGGATCTTTTACTTCCGGTAACTCATACAATCTATACCCCTCTAAATTCGTCACTTCGGCTGCATAGGCAATGGCATCGTCTAAGCCTCCAATTTCATCCACCAAACCAATTTCCAGGGCATCTAACCCTGTCCATACTCGACCTCTAGCCACTTCATCCACTTGTTCGGTAGTTAACCCACGACCATCGGACACCTTTTTAAGGAAATCTTCATAAATACCAATAATTGATTCGTTTATCACATTGTATT
>MAAC01018817.1_pt1 | contig 13580 bp, 11 predicted proteins | sample 1115981 | NCBI WGS metagenome assembly MAAC01 (sample SAMN04961126, study PRJNA320927) | seawater metagenome | isolation source: sample BD02T64 sea water enriched with oil for 64 days | place: USA:Gulf of Mexico | collected 2013-07-27 | reverse complement strand
GCCAGGTGGCTAAGCAATTGCGGCAGGGATTTGCGATGGCTGGTCTCGCGGGTGCTGGCCGCACTCAGGCGCCGCACCCGGTGGTACTGCTCGGCGATATTCATCAAATTCAGCATCAAGCCGAAGGAACGCACCACCGGAAGTAGGCTGTCGTCATCCAGACCCGCCATCAGGCCCTCAAGCTGCCGATGGCCGCTAGCATCACCCGCCAATGCCGCCTTGGAGGAATGGCGAATCTCCTCAATCAACGCCAACACCGCCTCGCCATCCTGCTCGCGAATGGTCTCGCCCAACAGGCCACCCAACAGTCGAATATCAGTGCGCAGGGGGGCGTGGCTATCTGAGCTTGATACCGGCTGATTCATGGGTAATCACCTTGATGGAGAGTGTCGAACGGCAAAGTAAAAAATTTAATAATAGGTGCAAGTAGATGGGTATCAAAAGAATAACCTGCCTAGAAAAAATTAACGTAACATGCGCCTACATGAACAATGAATTAATACCACCAAACTGCGCAGAAAAGAGCCTTCGATCTCATTGAAAAAAATAGCAAATGCCTGGTCAAAATTGGAAGTTGAAGCAGCGGTTGAAGATTATTTCAGCATGCTTCGGCTTGAGCTACGTAGCCAAACCTACAATAAAAGCCAACATCGCCGTACTTTGCGTGAGTGCCTAGACCACCGTACAGATGGTTCGGTTGAATTGAAGCATCAAAATATCAGTGCAGTTTTACTTGAGATGGGTATACCTTACATTGACGGGTATAAACCTCGCTCAAACTACCAGCAAAAGCTGGTTCCGGCGGTGGCTGACTACCTTACAAATAACCCTGAATTTCAAACACTCTTTGAAGTGGATGCTACAAAAGTTCCTCCAGTACCAACTGTCGAAGATTTTATAAATATAATGGAAGCACCTCCAAAGCCTGATCGCGACAAACCATCAATCGTTAGTGAGGGTAAAACAATATACAACCCTGGTGGTGTCAACTACTTGGAAAGAGAAGCCGCAAACCAAATACTCGGTGATGCAGGCGAACAGTTTGTCATTAATTTTGAAAGGGCTAGATTAATTCACGCAGGCAAGGAGTCATTGGCAGATAAAATTGAGCAAGTGTCTGTTACTGTCGGGCCCTCTGCAGGTTTCGATATACTTTCGTATGAGGACAACGGTGTAGATCGTTATATCGAAGCAAAAACAACAAAGTATGGAAAAAATACGCCATTTTTCGTTACGCCCAACGAACTGCAGTTTTCACAAGACAACGCTCCTAATTATTTTCTTTACCGTATTTTCAAGTTCCGTGCAGAGCCCCGTGCTTTTACGTTGAGAGGGCACTTGAGAAATCAGTGCACTCTCAAACCATCTGTGTATCGGGCTCATGTGGAATAAGTTTACGTAGCATTCGATACTGTCGCATACATAGAACATCAAGGCATATGACTTCAAGTTCATCAGCCTCTTCCGAACGAAATAGCGAACAGAACGCAATCCGATCAACTCTTGATCTGTACAGAAGTCTCTCTACAAGTCACGAAATAGCCATTCTCAAGCTCGGCTGTACAGCTATTAGATTAATGGCTTGGGTTCCATCATTCGAGGAGCATGGATTCAAGTATGATATTCACAGATAAAGTGTTATTCAAAGTTATTACCTAAGCATCGCCATCACAGCCTTAAACCGAAAACCCCATTATTACCAAGAGCTTAACCAATGAACCCCACAACAATGAACTGCATTGAAATCACCACCCCCGGTGGCCCCGAGGTACTGAGCCTGGGCGAACGCCCCCTGCCCGAATGTGGCCCCGATGAGGTCTTGATCAAAATCGCCGCCGCCGGGGTTAATCGCCCCGATGTGATTCAGCGCAAGGGGGCCTACCCGCCACCACCTGGTGCCTCTGACTTACTGGGGCTTGAAGCCGCTGGCGAAATTGTTGCCATTGGCAGCGAGGTTAGCGAGTGGGCCCCTGGCGATAAGGTCTGCGCCCTGCTCAATGGCGGCGGTTACGCCGACTACGCGGTGGCCCACCAGTCTGTTTGCCTGCCGATACCCACCGGCTTGTCGATGGTCGAGGCCGCGGCCCTGCCGGAAACCTTCTTTACCGTTTGGCACAATGTGTTTGAGCGCGCGGAGCTAAAGCCGGGCGAGATCTTTCTGGTCCACGGTGGCAGCAGTGGCATCGGCACCACGGCCATTCAATTGGCGAAGGCCTTTGGTGCAAGGGTATTTGCCACGGCGGGCAGCGCCGAGAAATGTCGCGTGTGTGAGGAGCTGGGGGCGGAGAAGGCCTTTAACTATCACGATGAGGACTTCGTTAAGGGTATTAAGGCAAACACCAAGGGTGCCAATGTGATTCTCGACATGATCGGTGGCGATTATATTCAGAAGAATATCAAGGCCACGGCACCGAAGGCGCGCATTGTATCCATCGCCTTTCTACGCGGTTCTAAGGCCGAGGTCGATTTTGGTGCGGTGATGCTCAAGCAGCTGGTACTCACCGGGTCTACCCTGCGCAGCCAGCCCATTGAAAACAAGATTCGTATTGCCGCTGGCTTGAAGGAACAGGTTTGGCCGCTGCTGGATGCCGCTACAATTAAGCCGGTGATCCACTCTCAATTCACACTGAGTGAGGCCTCTGCGGCCCACCAGTTGATGGAGAGCAATGCCCATATTGGCAAGATTATTCTGACGCCCTAAAGGAAGTCGATATCACCATGAAAAAGAACTCCCGGCTGGTTTACTCCACCGACAAGGGCCGCATTAAAACCCCTGATGACGACGCTGCGGCCACGCCTGCCGGCGACGGCATTGTGCGCATCCGCCGCGAAACCAGCGGCCGCAAGGGCAATGCGGCGACGACGATTAGCGGTGTACCCCTACCCGAGCCCGAATTAAAAGCTCTGGCGAAAAAGCTAAAACAAACTTGTGGTTCTGGCGGCTCGGTGAAAAACGGCATTATCGAAATACAGGGTGACCATAGAGAGGCGGTGCAGGCCCTGCTCACGAAGGCGGGTTACACCGTCAAGCTGGCGGGTGGTTGAGATGGCGAACCAGATGACGAGCAACACCCCCTTCGGTAGCTGGGTCTCACCCATCAGTGCCCGCCAGGTGGCCAGTGCCGCACCCTCGATGGATAGCCTGTGCCTCGATGGCGACGATCTTTACTGGCTGGAGGCGCGGCCGGAAGAAAGTGGGCGCAATGCCATTGTCAGGCTCAACGCCGATGGCGACAAAAGCGATGTCTTGCCCGCGCCCCATAGCGCCCGCAGCCGGGTGCATGAATACGGCGGCACACCCTATATTGTCGTTGCCGGCGCACTGTACTTTTGCGAGCAAGATGATCAGCGCATTTACCGCCTCGATACACGGGTACAAGGCGCAAGCCCTGCGGCCATTAGCCCGGCCGGGCAAAACCTGCGCTTTGCCGATTTCTGTTTTGACGAAAACCAGCAACGTTTAATTGTCGTTGCCGAGCAAGCCACCGCACCCGACAGCGCAACACCGGGCGAGCCGCGCAACTTTATTGCCGCGCTGGCCATTGACGCGCCCCACGACTTTGTCGAACTGCACAGCGGCGCCGACTTTTACGCCTACCCACGCCTCAGCCCCGACGGCGGCCAACTGAGCTGGATAAGCTGGCAACACCCGCAAATGCCCTGGCAGGGTAGCGAATTGTGGTTGGCCGGTTTAACGAAAGAGGGTTTAGTGGGCAGTCCCGAACTCGTCGCTGGCGGCTGTGATGAGTCCATCTTTCAAGCCCAGTGGTCGCCCGCTGGTGATTTGCACTTTGTCTCCGACGCCAGTGAGTGGTGGAATATTTATCGCTGCACAAGCACCGGGCAAGGTGCAAACCACATCGAGGCCATATGCCCCCAGCAGGTAGAGTTCGCCACACCCCTGTGGACCCTGGGCATGTCGACCTATGGTTTTTGTGCCGAGGGTCGCCTCGCCGCCTGCTACAGCAAAGATGGCCTGTGGCATCTGGGCCTGATCGAAGAGCACGGCGACAGCCCGACAAGCGGCAATTTCAAGGCTTATGACCTACCGTTTACACAAATATCTGCGCTTATCAGCAGGGGGCATCGTGTCTGGTTTATCGGCGCCTCGCCCTCGCAGAGCGGCTGTCTGGTTGAGCTGGATACACGCTCCGGCCAGCATAAGATTATTCACCAGTTCGCCGCCCTGGCCATCGCGGCGGACAATTACGCCCAGCCCCAGACGATTACTTTTACCACTAGCGACGACGAAGAGGCCCACGGCTTTTACTATCCGCCCTGTAATAGCCGCTATTCACAAGGCGCGCCGGATGAAAAACCGCCCCTGCTGGTGATGTGTCACGGCGGGCCAACCGGTGCCACCTCGACCGGCTTTAACCTAAAGATACAGTTTTGGAGCAACCGGGGTATTGCCGTGCTCGACGTCAATTATCGCGGCAGCACCGGCTATGGTCGCAGCTATCGCCAGGCCCTCGATGGCGCCTGGGGCATTAAAGATGTCGCCGACGTGGTGGCCGGTGCCCAGCACCTGATTGACCGGGGTCTCGCCGACCCCGAGCGCATCATGATTCGCGGCGGCAGTGCCGGTGGCTATACCGTACTCGCCGCCCTCGCCTTTCACGACCTGTTTAAGGCCGGTGCCAGCTATTACGGCATTGGCGATCTCGAAACCCTGGCTCGCGACACCCATAAATTTGAATCCCGCTACCTCGATACCCTGGTCGGCCCCTACCCCGCCGAGCAAGCGCTCTACCAAGAGCGTTCACCCATCAACCATATCGACAAGCTCAATTGCCCGGTGATTTTCTTTCAGGGGCTCGACGACAAGGTCGTGCCGCCACAACAGGCCGAGGCCATGGTGGCATCACTCGATAAGAAGGGCCTTAAGGTGAAATACACCGCCTTTAGCGGCGAGGGCCACGGCTTTCGCCAGGCGCAAAATACCGAGCGAGCCCTGCTTGAAGAATTACAGTTTTACAGTGAGGTCTTTGGTTTTTCTCTACCGACGCCAGCCTCCTGCGACGAGAACGGTTAAGCGTCAAGATGGGCCGCTACCGAGCACCCCGCGAACCCTCCAGCCCCTACATCACCGCCGAGGGTGCCAAACAGTTGCGCGATGAATTGCGCCAACTGTGGAAGGTCGAGCGCCCCCAGGTCACCGCTGTGGTGCACGAGGCGGCCAAAAATGGCGACCGCTCGGAAAATGGCGACTACATTTACGGCAAGCGCCGGCTGCGAGAGATCGACAGTCGTGTGCGGTATTTAACGAACCGACTGGAAGATGTCACCATTGTCGATCGCGTGCCAAGCAATACCGAGCGGGTGTTTTTTGGTGCCTGGGTGACACTGGAAGATGATGAGGGGGCGAGCCTCTGTTATCGCATCGTCGGTGCCGATGAGCTCGACACTCGCAAAGGCTATATCAGTGTTGACTCACCTTTGGCCAAGGCACTGATCGGTAAAAACCTCGACGACGAAATTGCCTTTACCCTGCATGGTACCAAGCGTGATTATCTAATTATTGATGTGTGCTATGCAGAGCCACAGTGAAACTTAGCCCAGCGGCTCATCACTCAACTTGACCTTATAATCTTCCAGTTTGATATCGAATGCGCCATCTCGCAGTGAACGGCGGATCAAAAAGCCCTTATCAAGGCCACCCTTATCCGTGAGAAACAGGTCGGCTGTTCGCTCAACGATAACCTTCTTTTCAGCATCGCGCAGCAGAATGACCGTGGGTAGATGGCGAAATTTGCGTCGCCCCGCCAACACAATGCCGACCATGCCATTATGCAATTCAACAATCGACCCGGGCGGGTAGGGGCCTATCGCCTGCATAAAGGCCAGCGCGTATTCTTCGTCAAAGTGCTTGCCACGGCATTGGTAAATTTCCTTCTGCGCATCGACAGGTGCAACCGCCCTGGAATAACAGCGATCACTGGTCATCGCATCATAGGCATCAACAATGGCGATAATTCTAGCGTATTCTGATATTTCGCCCTCTTTCAAGCCACGTGGATAGCCACCACCATCGGGCCTTTCGTGATGATTGAGTGCCACGTCAATGGGCAATGAGCTTGTCGTTCCCGCTTCCTTGAGTAGTTTATAACCGTCGATGGTGTGCTGCTGCATGACTCGGTACTCTTCGTCACTTAAAGCACCGCGCTTATTGAGAATGATATGTGGCGTCCTCATCTTGCCAACATCGTGCAATAAACCACAGAGACCCAGCATCTTCAGATCGGGCTTGTCAAAGTTGAGGTGGCGACCAAAGGCAATGGCGAGAATACAAACATTTAAACAATGCTCGGCCGTGTACTCATGTTCATTCTTGATACGGCTCATCCAGATCATTGCATCGTGATTGCGCAACATACTTTCGACACAGCTCGTCACCACTGCCTCAGCCACTTTCGTATCCAGCATTTGCCCGAACTGGGCGGAGTGGAGTATTTTTTTAATATCCGCTTTGCCTTCGTGATAGGTCTTCGCCGCTGCTGGGTGCTCCTCACGAATCGGCAATACGACCTCGTAGGCCGGGCGGGAACGTGCAATCTGCCTTTTGCGCGCATGTTTGCCCGGACCCAAAGGTTTAATGAAAGTGCCCTTGTCAGCCTTGCCGATCAAGCTGGGGGCTTTTGCGCGCGCCAAAGTTGAGGGGTTTTTTCTTACCACCTCCACACGATTGGCTATATATACATACTGACAATATTTTTCCAAAGTCTGGAGCTGACTTTTATTGAGCAACTTGAAACCCTGCATTAGAAAGGGGGTCTCTAGCCAGGGGCGGTCGAGCTCGGCGATATACATACCCATCTGCAGATTGGCAATATCCACTCGGACAAGGTTTTCTGCACTGGCTCCCCGCCCGGGTCGAGAGCCCTTAGTCCAATTGTTTGAATCATCGTCCATCAAGCCACCACATATCATTTTGTGCACACAAGGTGCAAACGCACCTTGAAGACAATTATCGCCAAAATGCCAACAAAGAGACGTGAGTCAGTTAACACCCCCACCTTGTCAAACTGACCAAAGGCACTTTACTTTACAGTGCTATCACCGGCGACTGGAATTTTTCCACGATAAGCTGCAGGGAATTTCGGGCCCCTATGATGTCCCTGATTGACCCTGACGCCAGTAGTTACTCGGCATCGAGAAGACAGAGATTGCGGCCCTGATCCTTGGCTTCGTACAAGGCCTGATCGGCTCGTTCAAAAACATCCTCAATGGCATCACCCTTCCTAAAACTACTGAGGCCGCAGGACACGGTAATACGAACATCTTCACCTCGATAATGAAAGCTACACGCTTTAATTTTTTCGCGCAGGGCGTCGGCCCGCGTAAGCGCATCGGGCCCCGTTGTTTCGGGCAATAGCATGACAAACTCTTCACCGCCATAACGGGCAAAAAAATCGCTTTTGCGGATACCCTTATTAAGTAATTGAGCAATCGTCGCTAGCACTTTATCACCGGCTTTATGGCCGTAACTGTCATTGATGTTTTTAAACAAATCGATGTCCCATATAGCCAGGGTGAAGGCATGCTGAGAACGCTGCCAACGGGCGTACTCTTCCTCTATGCGCTGCTCATAAAACAGCCGGTTTGGCACATTGGTCAGGGTATCGAACATCGCCTGCTGGTTTTTTTCGACAATCACCTTTTTTAGAGATTCTGTTTCTTTTTCCAAAGCCTGCATACGTTCATGCATGGACTCAACATTTTCCTGGGATTCCTCGGCCCGCTTTTTTTCCGCCTCACGGTAGGCATTAATATGCTCGGAAATCTTCTCCAGTTTATTATCAACCAGAACCTTTAACTGTGGTAACTCTGTCGCTTGATGAACATCATCGCGAATGGTATTCACATTTGTTTGAATGTCCTGGTCAAATTGTCGACCATCATCCTGAGAGCTTGCCAGTTTTGTGGTCTCGCTGAGCAAAAACAAATCCATATCTTTGAGACGGTCGGTAACCTGCTGTAGAAAGCCCTCAAAATCATTTTTTTCCGCCTGTATGCTCAGCCGGATTGAATTAATCAAATTGGCAACGTCTTTTAAAAGCTGCCGCCAGTCAGCTGAGTTGGCCTTATTCTCCAGGTTGTGTTTAAGTCGCTCCGCATCCTCTTCAAGATTTTTAGGTACTATAAGCTGCTCGAGGAGACGAATCAGCAATTCCTGTATCGTCGGTTGCAGGGAGTCATCCTCACCTGAGGAAGCCGTCCGCAAGGAGCCTCCCGTAGATAGAGAACTAGTTGCAGATAGTGAGCTAGCAGCAGATAAAGAGCTTCCCCCTGGCAAAGCCCCCCTCCCATTTTTCACCGAATCCTCCAGCTCCCCAGCCTGGGACTGAAGTAATAAATTCGATAGCTGGTGCATTAACTCATCCAGAGCACCTTCCTCATCGGCAAGCTGCACACTGGTTTTTAACGTAGCGAAATTCTGTGCTTCATCACCATCATCCAGGGCCTCGATAAGATCAATAAGACAGTCTTTATAAACCGCAAATCGGAAAGTTCTTTCCGTATTGGTTTTTTTACCTGTCCACTCAGAGGCGACAATGGCCATTTGATGAATGGCTTCCTGCAATTGGCCCAGGGTTGTCACAGCCAATATGCGCGCCAGCTCGGCATCAAACTTCTGCTTTTCATCCGCCGGCCAGGGAAGTTGTGCAAAAAACTTGTGCAGGGTTCTAACCAGGGGCCCTATATCAATAGACCCTGTATCCAGTGTACTCCCGACCTGCTCGGACTTATTTTCCGGTGGCTGCGGCTGGTCATCGCCATTGGATGTAGTAGATAAAACACGGCTCAAAAACCCAGGGCGGGACTTGCCCTGGTCATCATCGGGGCTAATAACTGAATTTAGAAAACCAACCGAGTCACTCAACACCTTTTCCCACTGGTTATCGTCAGACTTCTCCAGTTTTTTAATAATTTTTTTACAGGATTTTTGCTGGCTATCAGGCAATTGTAAATTGCTGATCAATAATGCCAGGGCGCCGGTAATTGCCCGATTAGGACCCGATTTTTTTTCTTCCAACTGTGCAAGGATGGTCGAAATATCATCGATAATAGGTTCAAGTTTCTGCTGGCTGACATTGCGCTTAATTGAGCTGCGCAAACTCGCTAGATGACCATCGAGCCCTTCATGCTGACCTTCCGCCGCAATGCTCAAACGTCCAATCGCTCGCTTTAAGGTGGTCTCCAGTTGCTCCCAGTTAGCTTCCCTTTTCTCTAGTCGCTCAAGCTGGTCAAAATACTTGGTTTTCCACTCATCGATAGCTTTGTTTTCCCTTGCCATTAGCTACGCTACCTTTCTATAAGGGTTTAAAAATAAGTATTTACATTTGACATCGAGGCTAAATATAGCCGTCGACAAGAAGTGATACAAGTTATGACTTGTACAAGTCATATTCGATTTTCGCTTTTGTGGACTGGTGGTCTTTGCGACATTTGAAAGCTATTATTCCAGTTTGATCACACAACTGAGCCGGAGCCTGCACGAGGCTTGAGAGCTGTTTCTGCTGTGAGATAGAATGTCTCGGCCTTGAGGCAACTTTCGGCAAGGGCTGTCAATGACAGCCAACACCCCTTAGCCCCGACACAGACCCGGCTTTGCACGCGATATCAGTACCCGGCCTGTAAACCACACCAGGAATATTACAATGCCCTCTTTTGACATGGTTTCCGAGGTAGAAACTACCGAAATCCGCAATGCTACGGAAAACTCCGAGCGCGAGCTCGCCACCCGCTTTGACTTTCGCGGCGTCAAGGCCAGTATCGATTTGCAGAGTGATGTCATCACCGTCTCGGCCGAGTCCGATTTCCAGTGCCGCCAAATGCTCGACATCGTCAGCAACAATATCGTCAAGCGCAAAATTGACCCGAACAGTATTGATGCCGATGAAGACTGTACCCACACCGGCAAGACCTATGCACTGGCGATACGCTTTAAGCAGGGCATCGACCAGCCCACGGCGAAGAAAATCGTCAAGCTGATCAAAGCTGCCAAGACCAAGGTGCAGGTCGCCATTCAGGGGGACAAAATCAGGGTCACCGGTAAAAAGCGCGATGACCTACAGGCCGCCATGGCCCTGGTGCGCGAGGCAGATCTGGGCCAGGCCTTTCAGTTTAATAACTTTAGGGATTAACTAGATAACAGGCGGCGTCTACATTGCCGAGCCACCACCGTCGACGGAATACACCCCACCCGAGCAAAATGAGGCCTCATCACTGCACAAGAAGGCCATCAGGTTAGCGACCTCCTCAGGCTCGCCATAGCGCCCCATGGGCATCATCTGGCTGAGCTGGGCCTTGGCGGCCTCTTCCTGTCCCGGTGCGAAGCCGCTCTCCAGGGAGCGCATCATGCGCGTTTCAATCGGCGCCGGGTTTACCGTATTGATGCGAATGCCCTGGGTTGCGTATTCCTGGGAGACACTGCGCATCATGCCGACCACCGCGTGTTTGCTGGTGATGTAGGGTGAAATATTCGGCGTGCCTTTGAGTCCAGCCATGGATGAGGTCATAACAATACTGCCACCGCCATTATCGAGCATCGCCGGAATGACATATTTCAAACCCAGCCACACGCCCTTGATATTGACCGCCATCACCTGATCAAAGGCATCAACAGGCGAGTCGATGATGGGCGCGACAACACCCTCGACACCGGCATTGTTTAAAAAGTAATCGATGGCGCCGTAGCGCTTGATGGTGGCCCTTACATAACCCTGTACCTGCTCGGGCTGCGACACATCGGCCAGCTGATAACTCACTCTATCGCCAGCATCGATAGCCCTGGCCGCTGTCTGCAAGGCATCTTCCGTCAAGTCCACCAGCATGACATTGGCGCCCTCTCGTGCAAACAGTTTGCCCGCCGCTAAACCTATGCCTCCGGCACCGCCGGTAATCACCACTGTTTTATTATCAAATCGAGCCATCACTTTATCTCCTTTGTTTTTATCAACATTGTAATGGCTTTTTAGCACCGATATTATCGTAAAAATTGCTAGGTGCCTTGGCCAATAAACAGCTATCGCCATCCAGGTAATAAGCGCTTCTAGCTCCACACACGGCAGTTTGCTATCGTTAGTCCTTTCACTCGCAGCAAATCTACACCAGTGGCTTCGCATAAATTCACAGTATCAGGACAAGGATTATGAAACTCGGCTTAATGACCGGCTATTCCGGCAACTCAGTAAAAATACCCCTCGACACCATTGGCTTCGCCGAAGAACTCGGCTACGACTCGGTGTGGACCGCCGAGGCCTATGGCTCCGATGCGGTCACCACTGCCACCTGGATACTCGCCAACACCAGCAAGATCAAGGTCGGTACTGCGATTATGCAAATGCCTGCGCGCAGCCCGGCCATGGCGGCAATGACGGCGATGTCCCTCAGCCAATTATCCGGCAATCGCTTTATTGTTGGCCTCGGTGCCTCCGGCCCACAGGTTGTTGAAGGCTGGCACGGCGTGCCCTACGGTAAGCCAGTGACACGCCTGAAAGAATATATCGCAATCATGAAACAGATCTTCGACCGCGAAGGCCCCCTCACCTTCGAAGGCAAGCAGTACCAACTGCCCTACACCGGCGAGGGTGCCACTGGCATGGGCAAGCCGCTGAAAAGTATTTTGCACATTAAAGAGCAACCGCCTATTTTCGCGGCCACCATTACACCGGCGGGCGTGCGCGCTGCAGCCAGCCATGCCGATGGCTTTTTCCCGGTGTGGATGGATCCCGAGCAATACCACGTTTTTGCCGAACCCATCGAAAAGGGTTTTGCCGATGTGGGCAATAAAACCCTCAATGATTTCGAGATTGCCCCCTTCGTGCGGGTCATTATCGGCGACGACATTGAAGAGTGCATGAAGCCACTGAAAGACAATATGGCCCTGTACATCGGCGGCATGGGTGCCCGCGCCAAAAACTTTTATAACGACTATGCCAAACGTCTGGGTTTTGAAGACGCCGCCGTAAAAATTCAGGATTTGTATTTAGATGGCAAAAAGGCAGAGGCCGCAGCCGCCGTGCCCGACGAACTGGTCGATGCCGCCCACCTGGTTGGCCCGGTCGAGCGTATTCGCGAGCGTTCACAACGCTGGATTGAAGCGGGTAAAAAAGGCCACGTCTCCACCATGCTGCTCGGTGGTGAAACCACCAAAGAAGGCCTGGAGTTAATGGCTGACATCGTTTTATAAAATCAGTTTCTGTGACTATAGCGATTAATAAGGTGCAAATAAAAAGGGGCTAACTGGCCCCTTTTTATTTGCGATGAATTTCGATCTAACTCTGCATTCAGGCTTCCATCTCCTGCACCAACTCCCAGGCTCTATCCGCCCGGTTGCGACACTCATCACCGTAGGTCAGGGCCGATTCAGAACTGGCATTGCCATCCAGGCCGCGCTTATAAACGCCCTGCACAATGGCAGCGGAGCGGAATAAATTGTAGACCACGTAAAAGGTCCAGTTATCAATTTTGTCTCGCCCAGAACTCTTACAATATTCGGCAACCATTTCTTCTTCACTGGGAATACCCAGGCTTGCACGCTCCGGCCCGCGCAAGCGCACCTCGCCGTAAAAGTCAGCGTTGTATTCCATGCAACTGTAGCCAAGATCGGCCAGGGGGTGGCCGAGGGTCGATAGCTCCCAGTCGAGCACGGCAACAATACGCGGTTCGGTGGGGTGAAAAACCATATTAGCCAAACGGAAGTCACCGTGGGCAATGGTGGTTTCACTCGACTCGGGTAGATGTTTCGGCACCCATTCGAGCAGATTATCCATGCTCACCAATTTATCGATCTCCGCGCCTTTATATTGCTTGCTCCAGCGAGAAATTTGCCGCTCATAATAATTACCGGGGCGACCGTAGGTTTCGAGATCCACCGTCTTGTAATCAACCCCATGCACCCGCGCCAGTACGCGCATCATATCGAGGTACATTTCGCGTCGGTCGGCGGGACTGACATCGGGCAGTAAAATTTCGGAATAAATGCGTCCCTCGACCATGGCCATGACATAAAACTTGGTGCCAATCACACTGCTATCGTCACACAGGCAATGCATTTGTGGCACCGGTACATCTGTGCTCCAAAGTGCTTTCATAATGCGGTATTCGCGATCGACCTGGTGAGCCGAGGGCAGTAATTCACCCGGCGGCTGCTTGCGCATCACGTACACACCGGATCCACAAAACAACTTAAACGTCGGATTGCTCTGGCCGCCATCAAATTGCTGGATTTTCAGCGGGCCCTTAAAGCCCTCAATGTTTTGTTCGAGAAATGCCAGCAGCGCGGCCTCATCAAATTCGTGACCCGCGCGTACCGCCGTTAATTCCGTGGTCGAGCTCATGCCCATCCCCCTATAATTATTTAAGTCCCAGCATACAGCTTGAACATGCCTGCCGCAAAATGGGAAACTGCGTTTTATTACTTGAACTCAGGCTTAGCTAAGAGAATCTTCAATGTCAAAAACAAACACCCTGCCCAAACGCGTTGCCGTCACCCTGCCCGCCAGCCCCCTGATCAGCGAAACCATTGCCCGTGTTAAATGGGCCGAGGCTGAGGGTTATAGCGATGCCTGGTT
>MAAC01000744.1_pt1 | contig 13583 bp, 14 predicted proteins | sample 1115981 | NCBI WGS metagenome assembly MAAC01 (sample SAMN04961126, study PRJNA320927) | seawater metagenome | isolation source: sample BD02T64 sea water enriched with oil for 64 days | place: USA:Gulf of Mexico | collected 2013-07-27 | reverse complement strand
AGAATAAATTGGATGACGTCGCGCGGCACTTGAATAGTCGTCCACGAAAAACCTTGGGCTTCCAGTCCCCATCACATAGATTAGAGCAGGTCATGCGCTGACCGGCTGAAGCCATCACCACTAATTGGGGGGGATTACCCTTTGTTGCAATAAATGCTATCAAGGGCGCGATATCAAACCGTGACAGGCCCAAGATAGTTCTACGCAGGATCAGGTCGGACATGTCGAGACACGATTGAATCCATTCATGTCAAGTGTAACAAATTGTGTAGGAAAATATTCAAATTTCCAGCAACGTACGTGACTTCAGTATGCACGAACTAGCCTACTTCCCCACTAAATCACCGGCTTTACAAATTTCCGTTGGTGTGTAGGCGTCGGAGACGAAGTCCGCTAGCTTATTGATGTAAGCCTTTTCAAATTAAGAAGATTAGTAAACGAAAAAGTGCGCTATACCACATAAAGTACCACGTCAAACTCTAACTCAGGCCACGAACCTCTTTGGTTCTTGTTACGAAAACAACCAAAAGTGGCCATTTGAGCAAGTTCAATTAGAGCTGACCGACAAGGCAATCAAACAACAAGCCGATGATTGAGGCCTCCCGCCAGAAGATTGATCTCACCTCACCCAGCTGAGCGACAATAGGGGGGGGATTTCTTAGATGCACCAAGGGTAGAGTGAGCCCGTAACGGTATTTTGCCACCAGAGTTAAGGAGCGGACAACCGACGTGTTCTTGCATGTGAGTCCGGCTGGCGCTTGCACATATGCCGGGATCTTTGATCGCGCAAATGCAGCAAACAAGCGTAAGCCGTCAGATTGCACCCGTGTCACGTCTGGATTATGGGTGATGTGTCTAGCTGATTCCATTGAAGAATTAGCCTAAAGAACTGAGTTGTTTGAATGAGCGATACACTTGATGTAAGTGATTTTTCATCATATATGGCTGTGTGAATACATTCCACAGCAGTCGATTTTTTTAGTTGTTTTACTAGTCCTTGGAGGGTGCATCTCTTAAGAGTTTTAGATACGGGCCGTTGTCGTCCTTACATAGAGAACGACTGTATTCATTGGTTCCAATATCAAATATCTATATCAAAGTATATTTGCTGTGCCGCTTCATGGCGCTGCGTACAGGATTACAGAATTGACAAATAAAACAGCACTTATCACCGGGGTGACCGGTCAGGACGGCTCTTATCTCGCGGAGTTTCTGTTGGAAAAAGGCTATGAAGTGCACGGCATCAAACGCCGGGCCTCGTCTTTCAATACTCAGCGGGTGGATCACATCTATCAGGATCCGCACACTGATCACTCCAATTTCAACCTGCATTACGGTGATCTGAGCGACAGTTCCAACCTGACCCGGATTATCAAAGAAGTGCAGCCGGATGAGGTCTATAACCTCGGCGCGCAGAGCCACGTTGCTGTGAGCTTTGAGGCCCCAGAGTACACAGCCGATGTGGATGCCATGGGCACGCTGAGGCTGCTGGAAGCGATCCGCTTTCTGGGGCTGGAGAAGAAGACCCGGTTCTATCAGGCCTCGACCTCTGAGTTGTATGGTCTGGTGCAGGAAACGCCGCAGAGTGAGACCACGCCGTTTCACCCGCGCAGCCCCTATGCAGTGGCCAAGATGTACGCCTATTGGATCACGGTGAACTACCGCGAGGCTTACGGCATGTACGCCTGCAACGGCATCCTGTTCAATCACGAGAGCCCGCGCCGCGGCGAGACCTTTGTGACCCGTAAGATCACCCGGGCGCTGGCCAATATCTCGCAAGGGCTGGAAGACTGCCTGCACCTGGGCAATATCGACGCGCTGCGCGACTGGGGCCATGCCAAGGATTATGTGCGAATGCAGTGGATGATGCTGCAGCAGGACGCGCCTGAGGATTTTGTCATTGCAACGGGGGTGCAGTATTCGGTGCGCCAGTTTGTGCAATGGTCCGCCGAAGAGCTGGGCATCACGCTGGAATTCTCGGGCAGTGGTTTAGACGAGATCGCAACGGTTGCTGCAATTGCCGGTAACAATGCCCCAGCGTTGAGCGTCGGCGATGTGGTGATGCGGATTGATCCGCGGTATTTCCGCCCCGCCGAGGTGGAAACCCTGCTGGGCAATCCGGCCAAAGCCAAGGAAAAACTGGGCTGGGTGCCTGAGATTACCGTGCAGGAAATGTGCGCTGAAATGGCGGCTGAGGATCTGAAAACTGCGCGGCGTCACGCGCTGTTGCAGCAGCACGGCATGGACCTTCCGGTCTCGGTCGAGGGGTAGGGGCATGCGGATTTATGTGGCAGGCCATCGCGGCATGGTCGGCGGCGCCATCCTGCGCCAACTGCAAGCGCAGGGCGGACATGAGCTGATCACCCGCACCAGTGCCGAGTTGGATCTGACCAATCAGGCGGCGGTGCAGGCATTTTTTGAGGCGGAAAAGCCGGATCAGGTTATCTTGGCAGCGGCCAAGGTGGGTGGCATTGTTGCCAACAACACTTACCCGGCGCAGTTCATTTATGAAAACCTGATGATCGAATGCAACGTAATCCACGCCGCCTATCAGGCTGGGGTCACAAAGCTGCTGCAACTGGGATCAAGCTGTATCTATCCTAAAATGGCGGACCAGCCGATGGCGGAAGACGCCCTGCTGACCGGAACGCTGGAAGCCACCAACGAGCCTTATGCCATTGCCAAGATCGCCGGCATCAAGCTGTGCGAGAGCTATAACCGGCAGTACGGCACGGATTATCGCTCGGTGATGCCGACCAACCTTTATGGGCCCGGCGACAATTTCCACCCCGAGAACTCTCATGTTTTGCCCGCGTTGATCCGGCGGTTCCACGAGGCGGCGGAAAACGGTGCCGACGAGGTGGTGATCTGGGGATCAGGCAAGCCGATGCGCGAGTTCCTGCATGTGGATGACATGGCCGCTGCCAGCCTGTTTGTGCTGGGCCTGGATGCCGAAACCTATGCTGCCAATACCGACCCTATGCTGAGCCATATCAATGTTGGTTCTGGCAGTGATATCAGCATCCGCGCGCTGGCCGAAATGGTGGCGCGGGTAACCGGGTTCACCGGCAAGATCACGCAGGACACCTCAAAACCCGATGGCACGATGCGCAAATTGATGAACGTGTCGCGGCTGGCCCGAATGGGCTGGGAATCCAGCATCGCGCTGGAGGGCGGCATCCGGGGGACTTATGAGTGGTTTTTAACATTGAACGAAGACGAATTACGTCAGAAATAGCAGATAGGATAGTTTTATGATCACCCCTGTTCTTCTTTGCGGCGGCTCGGGCACCCGGCCGTGGCCGCTGTAGCGAAAAAAGCCATATGGGAATGTGCCATACGAAGTCGGTCTTGATAATCGAATTTTGGAACACGGAAATTACTCAATGCCAAACTTTATTGCAAAAATGACTAAAGGGATTCAGCAGTACCGTAAGCGCCGTGCTTTGGTCTCAACTGGTGTAAACCCCTTTTTTGTCATCCCAACAGAACAAAGTTGCCCAAAAATCGGCCGCAGAACAAATGTCGTTCTCGTGCATCACCAGGCTTGTACAGGGGGGACATTGGTGTCTCGCTGCTTAGCCGCACTGCCAGGTACCCGACTACTTTCTGAGATTCACCCCTTCTATACGGTTGAGAAACCCTTTTCACCGTCCGCTCCCGTAGATCAGTACATCAAACTCTACGGCGCACTACCCAATTGGGCGGTCCAGCAGCATTTTAGATCTCAGGTGGAATTGTTGGCGAACGTTGCAGGTTTTGAGGACAAAATACTGATTTTACGCGACCACAGCCATGCGGATTTCATGCAGTCCAAAATCCACGGGAAAACTCCTGTACGCGACTATTTGACAGATTTTAGTACAGTTTCTTTAGTGACCATACGGCACCCTCTTGACAGCTTTTTGTCAGCGATGGCTTCAAGATGGACAGGAGGTGTCAATAACAGTTTGGCGACCTATAGTGGACGCTACATGAGATTTCTGGATGCCTACGAAGGCACACCTAAACTGAAATATGAAGAGTTGACGGCGAATCCAGTCGATGTGATCGAAAAAGTTTGCTTAGAATTAAATCTCACATTTGATTATAACTTTGCAACAGGGATAAGCCAACACTCTCTTTCCGGGGATAGCGGTCGTTCCAGCTCTAAAATTGGCCTCCGAAAACGCCGTAATGTGCCTGCTAAAGTTGAGGCCGAGCGCAAGAGCCCCGCATACCAAACACTTTGTAACAGGCTGGGTTACGATACATGACGTATACCGGTGCCGGGAACGAGCGATCTCCAATATGGCCCCCAATCGAAAAACAACGTCGCGCCTCTTGCTTTCCCATTCCAATAAACCAGTGCCAACAGCATAAGAGCATGACCCATTTGCATAGTGAATCTACTTCAAAGGGTACAATATGTTAAAAGGAAGTGCCTATGTTTTGCTCCTGAAGGTCGTCGGCGAAGGCTTGGGGCTTATCATGATAATAATAGCAGGAAATTTCTATTCCGTCGAAGATGTTGGGTTATTGCTATTTGTTCAGAACAACCTCTTCCTATTTGGCACCATTGGGGCGCTCGGATTAGGCACCTGTTTTCACCGATTTTTGCCAGGTTATCTAGAACATGAACACTACGCCGAGGTGCGCGGTTTGCAGCGTTGGGTTTATGGTAGAGCGACCGTAGGTTTAATCGTTGCGTCAGCTTTTCTTGCTGTCTTTATGCTGACTTTGAACGAAACAAGGATTGCCGTAGCTCCCACAATATTGACTTCAATCGCAGTGATTAGTTGGGGGTGGGTAACTCTCAACCGCAACTATATGCGCGCTATGCGACTGATTTTTTGGTCAGAAGTTTCCTATCAGATCATTCGACCCCTTGGCGGGTGTCTACTGTTACTCGTTGGTGTTTTGTTCAGCGGGGGCAGCACCCTAGTAGTGTTAGCACTTCTTTTGCCGCTTTTGTTCGGGAGTGTTCACGATATATGGCGCACAAAAAGGCTGATCAAAGGGCAAAGCTGCCCCGCCGACTATACGAAACGCTCGGATTGGGCGCAGTCTGCATCGCACTACGCGCTCTTCAATTTTAGTCGTGTTATTCTACAACGTCTCGATCTAATCGTGGTTACCGCTTTGTTGGGGTTTGAAGTCGCTGCGGTTTACGGGCTGGTGTCAAGGCTAGCCCTCTTAGTTTCCATCGCGGTGGATCCGATCCAGTCAATGTTTCAACCGCGCGCGAGTCTGCACCATAATCAAGGTGACACCATGGCACTGGATCGCGATATAATCCAAGGCTCACTTTGGATTGCTGCCGCCTCCCTAACCGTTGCGATTGTCTTTTTGATTAGCACTCCTGTTTGGCTGAACATTTTTGGTGCAGTGCTGTCTGGCAAAGGCAGCACTGCACTGCTCTTCATTTTGCTAATGGGCAATATAGGTCTCTCAAACAGCAGCATGGCCTCGGCTTTGTTGCTTATGACTGGAGGCGAAAAAGTACTTGGTCGTCTAAACAGCCTTTTGGTCATTGTTATTTACCCGCCTGTGCTATTATTGGCGACATGGGCGTTTGGTCTATATGGCGCGGCCTTGGCAACAGTATTGATACGTATCCTGATCGCGCTTGGCGTCGTGATGTTGGCCAAGTCTCACTCGGGCATTCTTGCTCTTCCATGGCCAAGCCAGAAAAATCTTAAAGTGGCATTCTGGCCTGTGCTTAATTATTCAAAGCAGTTCTTTAGGTAGTAATGACACATTCTCTTCCCACATTTCTTTTCATCGGACCGGACAAGTCTGGTTCCACTTGGCTATACGAAGTCCTCAAGGCCCATCCCGAAGTCTTTCTTCCTGCGGTAAAGGAGTTATTTTTCTTTGACCGCTTCTATGACCGTGGCATCGACTGGTATGCCTCAAAGTTTCGACATGCGACCAGTGCTCATCAAGCCGCTGGCGAAATTTGCCATGACTACTTGTTCTCAGCCATCGCAGCGGAACGCATTTGGCAGGAGCTTCCCAAAGCAAAACTGATTGTCATGGTTCGCAACCCAGTTGACCGGACATTTTCACATTGGAGGTATCGAAGACGCAGCGGCGATACTAAGTACAGCTTTGAAGATGACCTCCGCAATTGCCCTGCAATTTTTGACCATAGCTGTTATAGTAGGCATTTAGAGCCGTATTTTGAGCTATTCCCTTCCGATCAAATACTAATCTTGGAATTTTCAGATCTTGAACACGACCCTGAAGGCCTGGCTGCTCGGGTTTGCGACTTCATTGGTGCCGACAGAACAAAATTAAGTGCGAGAGATGTGTTAGTAAGGCACAATCCCGCCAGCACGGCGCGCAAGCCAGCATTAGTCGCTTTTATGCGGCGGGTTGGAAATTTTCTGCGCTCATTGGGGTTTGAGGCATTGGTTGGGCGTCTCAAGTCGAGCCCGACTTTCCGAGCACTAGTTTTCCAGCCCGTCAACAACAACAATCGTCCAGAATTATTACCTACCACACGGGCTCGCCTGAACCGGGAGTTCGAGCAATACAACAAGGAGCTTGAAACAATGCTTGGCAAGAGTATCAGAGAACTTTGGGATACGAAGCCATGACAAAAAACGCACCACTAATTTCAATTGTTACTGTTTGTTATAATGACCGTACTGGGCTTGAAACCACGGTTGCATCTATCGACGCACAATCCTTTCGAAATTTCGAACATATCATAATAGACGGTGCCTCGACCGACGGCACACCGGACTACTTGCACACTATTTCACAGCCATGGCGGGAATCCATTAGTGAGCCAGACACTGGTCTTTACGACGCGATGAACAAAGGTCTCGGGAAATCTCGAGGCCGGTATGTACAGTTTTTGAATGCTGGCGACGTGTTTGCCCACGATGGAAGTTTACACTCTGCTGCGAAACACCTTGCAAATAGCGCGATAATTGTGTCGCTCCGCTCGATCAATGAATATGGGGATTTGAGCACGCCTTTAGACGCAGAGAGACAAACCTATGACAGTTATGGAAGATTTGAGGCAATGCTTTTCGATGCCAGGAGATTGAGTAAGACACCATTTGATCTGCGATACCGTATCAAAGCTGATCGCGACGTGGTGTTACGCCTGATCCGCGATGGTGTAGTGATGAAAGATATCAACGAAGTATTTGTAAAGATTGAATCTATCGGTCTGTCTTCGACGCGCATCCCATTAAAAGAAAAAGAAAACATCCTCATCACCTGGCGGAATGTTGGGTTCTCGAGCGCGCTACTAAAAAGCATTGTGCGCGCCGCTGGTCGCCTGTTTGCCTATAGCCTGGCTCGCTTGTTCTCTATTGACTGGAATAGTGCCAAGAGGTTTATTTTTGCTTCAAGAGGCTAAAAAATCAATAATCGGCAAAGGGAAATGACCTGCCCCCCGAAACTTCCCTCGTTTTAATGTAGAGTTTGCTCAACCTTTCGAAGGAGCAAACGAATGCGAAAGAGCCGATTCAGCGAAGCCCAGATTATTGGGATGATCAAAGAGCAGGAAGCTGGGATTCCGACTGCTGATGTGTGCCGCAAGCACGGCCTCAGTCAGGGGACGTTCTAAAAGTTTAAATCACAGTATGGTGGCATGGAGGTGTCGGACGCGGCGAAGCTGCGTGCGGTCACGGACGAGAACGCTAAGCTGAAGCGTTTGCTGGCCGACACGATGCTGGACAACGTTGTGCTGAAGGATCTGCTGGGAAAGAACTGACAACACCAAGCGAGCGACGAGCGGCAGCGCTTCGTGCAATGCGGGATCATAATATCTCGCAGCGCCGGGCCTGCCGCCTTGTTGGTGTTGATCCCAAAACTGTCAGGCGTGATCGTCCGCCTGATAATCCTGAGATACGTGTCGAGATGAAGGCTGTAGCGCACATGCGCCGCCGGTTTGGTTATCGGCGGATCGGTGCGATGCTGGAACGCAAAGGCATATTTATGAACCACAAGAAGCTGTACCGCCTTTACACGGAGGAGAAACTAGGTGTCAGGCGTCGAAGGGGGCGGAAACGGGCGCGTGGATCGCGGACGCCAATGCCAGTAGCGTTGCGGCCCGGCGAGCGTTGGTCGCTCGACTTCATATCCGATACGTTTGGCGTCTCCCGCAAGTTCCGCATTTTGGCAGTGAATGATGATTGCTGCCGTGAGAATCTGTGCCTCATGGCGGACACCAGCATCTCCGGCGCACGTGTTGCACGGGAACTGGACGCGCTTGTGCGGGTCTACGGCAAGCCCACTAGCATTGTCAGTGATAACGGGACAGAGTTCACCAGCCGGGCCATCCTGAAATGGGCAAACGAGAACGACGTCGAATGGCACTACATTGATCCAGGAAAGCCGCAACAGAACGGTTTCATCGAGTCATTCAACGGCAGCCTCCGAGACAAACTGCTGAACGAAGAATGGTTCGACAGCTTAGATGACGCACGCAAGAAGCTGGCGCTCTGGCGGTACGATTACAACCAAGTCAGGCCACATTCATCACTGGGAAACCAAACACCCGCACAAGCGCGGCGTGCGCTTGAGCAATTTGAGGGCTCCGCGAACGACGCGCTTGCCCAAAACGAAACCAAGGAATATGAAATCCAGACCCGCAAACTCTCGTTAAAAATGAGGGAGCCTCGGGGGGCAGGTCAGAAACGGTAACTAGAGCAGCCAGTCCTGCCGGTTCCGACGTTGGGCGGGTAATCACCACTAATTTTTGGGGGGGATTACCGGCGGAGCGCGGTGTATTTGAGTCAGTGGCTTTAAAATTGTCCGAAAAGTTCCGTCACTTCGTCACTCTCGCACCAATTCATTCGTGGCGGATACATTTTAGCACGTTGTTCAATTTTGCTAAACGGTCCTGTTGTCGAAGTCCTGAACTTAGGAGATTTCCGAGCTGTCATTCGTCAGAGCAATGGAATCTACAAGGACACCTGATTTCACCAAGCATTCGATTAGACCTAGACGAAACCTTTCGCGCGAGAACTGTTCGGCGTGGGCACGCAATTGAGTGCCGTCAACTTTCGGTAAGAGCTGGGTTTCAAATTTGTCTAGAGCCTTATTCAATACACTAACAGTCTGGCCTTGGAAAAACATTCCAGTCTCGCCTTCCTTAATTGTATCGAGTGCTCCGCCGCGTCCAAATGCCACTACCGGTCTTCCCGATGCCATCACTTCGACCGGGACGATCCCAAAGTCCTCTTCGCCTGGAAATATTAACGCGCGGCAAGTGGCGAAGTGATGTTTAAGTTCGGCGAATGGTACTTTCCCCAAAAATGTAATGTTGCTTCCTGATTTCTGTTCTAAAGTCTTGCGCATATTGCCTTCACCAACGACCGTGAGGCTTCTCCCAGATTTGTTGAAAGCTTCGATTGCTAGATCGGGTCTCTTATAGGCAACAAGTTCACCTGCCATAAGATAGTGGCTGCCAATTTGACTCTTGTGTGCAGTGCTGAATTCATCTGTAGCAACAGGAGGGTAGAGGACATCCGAGCTGCGTCTATAAAATTTTTCTATTCGCTGCGATACGTAGTTTGAGTTTGCAATGAAATGGTCGACTCGCGCAGCTGACGTAACATCCCAAACCCGTAGCTTATGCGATACAATTGGCATTAACCAACGCGTCAATCTGCTGGCATTGGCGCGATAAACATGCATCTGATCCCAGATATAACGCATCGGAGAATGACAATAACAAATGTGAATTGCATCAGGCCTGCAAATGATACCTTTTGCTGGCCCCGATTCACTTGAGATCACTAAGTCAAATTCCGTCATATCCATTTGTTCTAATGCCAGGGGCATGAATGGGAGGTATGTTTGATATTTCCGTTTCGCGAACGGTAGTTTTGAGATGAAAGTCTCTCGGATTTCATGCTGTAAGATGCGTTTTGACAATTTTGGACGATCGCAAACATGAGTCACAATCACAGCTTGGGGGAACAAACTGAGGATCTCCTCCAGAACACGTTCGCCGCCGCGCATACCGACTAACCAATAGTGAACTACTGCAACTTTCATGAAATCTCTCAGGATGATTTTTTTCGTTAATACCGCATGTTGATAAGAAAGCAGCTTATGGAATGTTATGTATGCCCTCTCACTTATCCTTAGGATGCTCAAGGCAAAAATGCTTTGACGCTAGACTTAGTTCTTGGGTACCCCCCTTTAAACGAGCACTTGTGGCGGCACTAATGTGCGACAGGTCCAGTTAATCACATGCCTAAGTAGAACTTATAATAGACCGTCATGATGTAGGTCATGGGGATGCTGAGAAATAGTAGAGACAGGTTGAGACGTTCCCCCCCAATTTTTGATAAAAGAGGGAGGTAGAAGAAATAGTATCTTGCGTTTTGAAAGGCATGCGTGATCGATGTGAAAAGGAGAACTATCAATACTCCGGCTTGGAAACCTGGAGTATTGACCCATCTAAGTAGATTTCTTTTCCTCAACATCTCTTTTCCAAATGTAAGGTTTAGAATCAAGAGAGTAAACGGTAAGCCGACCGGAAAGTCCGCGCTTGGATTGATCGACAAAACCATAGATGACAGAAAGACGATCAGGGTTTCTATTATTGAATATTCTGGATTAACGATCTCTCTTGTCCATTCGTAAACGGCCACCTGCGGGATGTACCTGGCAACAAGGTTGATGTTCTGATCCGCCAAAATGATCACGGCTGCTGCTGATAGGATAATAACTAGCGTTGGGCGAATGGTATTTATTGCCAAATAGAGAACTCTAAAAGCGACGATAACGTAGCCGTTGTTTTCTCCAAGCCATTGCGAAAGAATGGCTATTCCTGCTATGACAAGGATCTCGCGCTTCCAACCAATATCGAGAGATATTATTGCAAGAGGGAAGAGGGCGAACTCGACTTTTACTTTTGTAGCAAGATAGGCTGCCATCGGTAATGCGAGATAGGTGATGAGTGTTGGACGTTCGATCAGGCCAAATGCGTGAAGTAGTAGCAACTGGCAGACTGTGAAGAGCACCATCTGCGAACGCAGTTCAATCTGATTCCAGTTACCCCACGCTGGTTCACCATTGGCAAGAATTGCGTTAAATTGCTTCCATCCCCGAACCGCATCTTCATAGCCTTGAATGTTTGGATCGTAAGCCAAAATGAAAAACAAAGAGTTGACTATGAAAACTACGAGCCCTGCCAAAAGCGTATAATCGATTGGCTTGCTGGTGCGTAATGCGCGGCTGGTCATGCCGTCACTGACCTTTTGGTAAGGCTTCGTCCTAGGTCAGCGGCAGGTCGTTCGATCAAATAGTAAAGAGGGGCCGATATAGCCACCGACAGAACAAGTACAACGAAAAATAGAAGCGCGCCGGGTGCCAGGAACGGTTCGAGTATTGAGACAATTATTATGTGAAACAAGTAGATGCCATAGCTGTAATCACCAATAACTCGGGGGATGGGACCGAAATCAAAATATGGAAACTTAATGACTACGAGGAACACGGCGCCGCCAATCAAGTAGGTTGACACATACCTGGACCCCGTTTCATTGAATGAAATGTTGAAGGAATATGCGAGCAAGCAGGACGGAATTATTACTGCAAGATAGGCAGCCACGACCCTTGCAATTGGCTTCCCCGCTTCTTCCAATATCCGGAGTTGAGCCCCTATAAACATGCAGAACAGCCCAAGAGGAACCGCTGTGGGAACCTTTTTCTGAAGACCATAACGAGTAACAGCCGTTGCGAGGCATACAGCACCAAGAACCCATATGAAGCGGCCAAAATTCTGACGTAGCACGTCGGGGAAAAATACTAGGCAGATCGTTATAATGACGTACAAACAGAATTCGATGGTGAGCGTCCAGTACACATTGAGTGCGTTCGAAGAGCCCATCAATTGCTGCGCCATTGTGGTGTTCGCTAGCCAGGCATCAGGGGCTAAACTATCTGGGAATAATACGAAGGCGGTTAAGAGCGACAACCAATATATAGGATAGAGCCGAAACAGCCGCTTGATTAGAAAGTTCTTTGCCGACGGGTCTCGCGCAGCGCTTGGGATTACTAAATATCCGGAAATAAAGAAAAATACGACTACCCCGATTTTTCCGGGATCGAACAGGTAAGTGAAAAGAAATCCAGACTTCTCAACGGTGTGCGACCAAACAACCAGGATAGAAGCAAATCCACGGACGGCTTCAATAAGAGCGAAACGGGATTTGTTCATTGAGTAGTAATCCGAATTTGAAAAGTTTACTGGCGACAATAGGGGCGGTTTTGTCATTTATACAGGTAGCAGGACGACCAAGAAAAATATTGGTGCCTGGCGGATGTATAGGGGACCACAAGTGGGAAAGCTACCCGAAGTGACCGATAACAACGAAACCTGCGCCGTCTGAAGGAAGGCCGTCACTCAAGTTCAGCCATAGCTCTTTCAGAACGAATATGTAGGGCTCATCACTCTGGCCCAGTTGCGGGATGCGGTGGTTGAAGAGTTGCTGCGTCGCTTTGGTCGCGACACTCCATCAGGCCACCCGCGCACGCAAGTTCGGAGCGTCCCCTCGCAGCGCATTGGTCGATTGGGATTTCGTAGTCGCGCCGACGTCACCCCTTAAGGAAGTGATAATTGTTCGTGCATCGGTCCAGCTGATAGGCGAGCGGCTTCTGCAGAGGGGTGTGAATAGACGTCTCGATACAGAATTATACCGTCTGTCCCATGATACGTACAAACATCGGTCGGGCAAAAAATGGAATCCAAATTTACCACGGTTAAAAGACTGACGCTCTCCAGCTCGGCCAAGACACGCCTCACTGGGCTCTGTCTGTGTTCGGTTTCTGCGCGAGTATAATAGATACAAGGCGCTCCATTTGGCGTAAACCACTGCGGGGTTGCCATCGAAGGACTACACATGGCTTCTCTAGCGAACGGAAGAGGTCCGAGAATAAAGAGCGAGATCCCCCTTTTAGAGAGCTTACTTGAAAAATCAGAAAGTCCTGACCTGAAGACTTCAATTCTTCGCATCGCTTCCTGATCCATCGCCGACGGCAGGAGTTGGCTGAGATCACTTGTTATGAAAACAGCATCTCCGGAAATGAGGCCAGAAATTAGATTAGGCAGAAGTTCGGACCAGTAGTAGTCGTTGGCTGCAGACCAAGCCGATGAGTTTAAAATAGTATCTATGGGCGATGCGCCCCAAGATGACGTCACTGTAAACACTGTATTTGTATCAGTTGAGAGTTGTTCAAAAGCTGGCACAAAGGCTGCTGAATAACTGTTTCCGATTACAAGGACTCGGTTCCCATGGTTGCTTGGCAACCCTAGTGTGCAACGCGAAGTATCTATCAACATTCCAACGTCTGCGTTAGAATTCAAAATGCATTCGTTACCCATCCAACGGGTACCATCGTGAGAAATTAGATTGTTGGCTAAAGACGATACGCCTATCGCGTCCATCTCGACCTCATGCCCCATGTACAAGCTAGGGAGCAGCTTCATGATTGAAACAGGAATGGTAATCCCCCCTAAAATTAGTGGTGTTCAAAAGTAGGATTTTCTCAGCAGAATAAGTGAGGAGATTTTTGATGAAGACAGCACGATATAGCGACGCACAGATCATGAGCATTTTAAA
>MAAC01000743.1_pt1 | contig 13598 bp, 11 predicted proteins | sample 1115981 | NCBI WGS metagenome assembly MAAC01 (sample SAMN04961126, study PRJNA320927) | seawater metagenome | isolation source: sample BD02T64 sea water enriched with oil for 64 days | place: USA:Gulf of Mexico | collected 2013-07-27 | reverse complement strand
TGGCTCAAAGTTTTGATGTTGAGTTAAGTACATCCATAGGAAACAGTAACAGAGATATTATTAATACAATGAGAGTGATTTTTTATACAACAATAATAATCATACTTGGTTTATATTTTAGGAAAAAATTTGCAAGAAAAAAACAATAAAAAAAGCTTTTGGCCATATGGAATAATAATTAGCATCCTTTTAGTTGCTATTGCTTGTGCTGTTAATGTCAAAATTGCCTTGGATCACCCAGTAGAGTACGATACATATTTTTTATCAAAAAAACAAGTACTTGATGAGGACATTAATAATTTATTGGCTTCTCAAGATATGTTCAATTCAAAATATACTATTGATGTTATATATAGTAAGTTTGAAGAAAAAAACAATGAAGTTAAAATTAGAATTATAAATAAACTTACACAAGAAACAATTAAAAATGCAAACCTTGAATTATTGATTACAAGACCAGATACTTCTGCTTTTGATATCAAGCCAAAATTTTTAGGTGTATCAAATAATGAGTATACTTTTGAACCTTTTAACATCAATAAAAAAGGCAGATGGCAAATACTATTTACAACAAGTATTGGTGAACTTTCAAGTTTTACAAAACTAGAAACTTATGCAAGTCACAAATAAACTCTCAACTTGTAACCATTGTCACTTAGAGTTTGATAATACTGCTATGATTTTTGAAACCTTGGACCAACAAGAGTATTCTTTTTGTTGTAAAGGCTGTCAGAGTGTTTTTCATCTTCTTAAAGATGAGGGATTGGATAGTTTTTATGAAAAAGTTGGTTCAAAAAAACTGCAACCAGTTAATAATAAACATGCCAGTTTGAGTAAGTTTGATCAAACTGGTTATGAAAAAAAATACATCAAGTCAAATAATGACTTAAAAGAAGTTTCTTTAATTATTGAAGGTATTCATTGCAACGCTTGTGTTTGGTTAAATGAAAAAATATTACATCACTGTGAGGGTATAATTGAGGTAAGTATAAATTACACCAATCACAAGGCAAAAATAGTTTGGGATCCAGAACAGATAAAACTTTCTGAAATTGTAGAAAAAATTCAATCTATTGGTTATGATGCATATGCGTATGATTCAAGTTTGCAAGAAGAAAGAGTTAATAAAGTAAGAAAAAATTATTACTCTCGCTTACTTGTGGGAATATTTTGTACTATGAATATTATGTGGATAGCAGTTGCTCAGTATGCAGGTTTTTTTACAGGTATGAGTCAAAGTGTAAAAGGTATTCTAAATTTTGCTGAATTTATTCTAGCTACCCCAACTTTATTTTATACTGGGTGGTTTTATTTTAAAGGTTCTTATTACGGTTTAAAAAACAAAATGATTAATATGGATTTTTTAATTGTGGCTGGTACTTTGTCCACTTATTTCTACTCAATATATGTAAGTATTTCAGGCGTTGGGGAAGTTTACTTTGAATCTGTGACAATGATTATAACTTTCATTTTTGCAGGCAAGTACTTAGAAGTATTAAGTAAGAAAAATGCAGTAGACTCTCTGGATGGAATTTCTTCTTCTATTCCTGCAGAAGTTACTGTTGTGCACAATGGTATTAAAACAGTAGTTGATACTACTGCTGTTAAAATAGATGATTTAATAGAGGTCAAACCAGGAGAAAAAATTGCTATAGATGGGGTAGTTTTTGAAGGAACTGGTAGTTTTGATGAAGCCAGTATTAGTGGTGAATCTATTCCTATGTTTAGAAAACAAGGCGATAAGATCACTAGTGGGACTGTATGTTTGGATAGTGTGATTACCTATAAGGCAAGTAGTAATTTCTCCAACTCTATGATTCAAAGTATTACTACACTTCTTGAAGAATCCTTATCGAAAAAACCAAAAATAGAAAAAATTGTTAATCAAATATCAGGTTATTTTTCGTTGATGGTATTGGCTATGTCTGTTTTAACTTTTATAGGATGGAAAATACTGGGCGTATCTTTTGAAGATGCCTTTATTATTTCCATATCGGTTATAGTTATTGCCTGTCCTTGTGCACTAGGTTTAGCAACACCAGTTGCCACATTAATTGGTGTTGCTTTAGGGGCAAAAAAAGGAATTTTGTTTAAAACATCATCTCATCTTGAGACAATGGCTAAAGCTACAACAATAGTTTTAGATAAAACAGGAACTATTACTAACGGTAAGCCAGATGTTGTATATTTTTCAAAAAAAGAAGATTTTGACATAAATCTTTTGTATTCTCTCGTAAAGTCCTCAACCCACCCAATTAGTAAAGCCATTGCAAAATATTTAGAAAGAATTGATGAAAATATTACAGAGTATAGTTTGTCCAATATAAAGAATATTGAAGCCAGAGGTTTAAAGGCAAGTTATGATGATAAAAATATTTTAGGTGGAAATACAGAGCTTTTTAAAGAGATGAAAATAAACTGTGACATAACATCCTGTTCATCAGTTTTTGTATTTGCGGTGAACAGTATTATTGTGTGTTCATTTGAATTAGAAGATAAGTTAAAAGTGGGTGCTACAAAGACAATAAAAGATCTGAAAGAACTGGGACTTGAAGTGATTATGTGCACGGGTGATAACGAAAATGTTGCAAATGATATTGCAAAAAAAATTGGAATACTTAGTGTCTATAGTGCTATGTTACCAAAAGACAAAGCAAGTTTAGTTCAAGACCTACAAAAAGACAAGAAAATAGTTATTACTGTAGGCGATGGTATCAATGATGCATTAGCTCTAAGTACCAGTGATATTTCTATTGCTATGGGTAACAATACTGATTTAACAGTTAAAGTAAGTGATATTATTTTCATCAACAATAAAATAACTACTTTATATGATGCTGTAATATTAAGTAGAAACGTATTTAAAACAATCAAACAAAACTTGTTTTTTTCTCTTTTTTATAACTTTGTGACCATACTCTTTGCTGTTATGGGATTTGTTATACCCATAGTTGCTGCTATTTCAATGTCTCTTAGTTCACTAATAGTAGTTGGAAATTCAATACGAATTAAAAGGACATTTAAAGATGGACGATAATGTAATAAGTGCAATGCTTTTTGTTTCTCTTGGTTTGGGAGCTTTGGGATTATTTGCTTTTTTATGGGGATTAAAAACAGGACAATTTGATGACTCAAGTAAATTTCTAGATGGTGCTTTACATGATAGTGAAGAGGATTTGAATTCTGCAAAACATATGGAAGATAAACAAAAAAAAGCAAAAGGAAACATAGATGACTAGAGCGCTATTGAAAAATTGGATACCATACCGATATAAACGATATTATGCTTTTGCCGCATTTACAATTATCTCACTAGTTTTACCTTTTATAGTTATTAATGGTAATCACTTTTTATTATTAAGTTTTGATTATTTTCAATTTCATTTATTTTTTGTCAAATTTGATATGCAAGAATTATATTTAATTCCAATTTTGCTTATGATTTTATTTATTGGAATATTTTTTATAACTGCATTAGGTGGAAGGATTTGGTGTGGCTGGATGTGTCCCCAAACAATATTTAGAATCATCTTCCGTGATTTAATTGAAACTAAAATACTGGGAATTAGAAAAAGAATTAAAAATAAACAAAAACTGCCAGAAGAAGGGCAGTATTTCAAAAAATTAATTGCACTCATTCTTTGGACTATAATATCAATTATGGCCGCTGCAAACTTTTTATGGTACTTTATACCTCCAGAAGATTTTTTTGTTTATTTATTAAATCCCCTTGAACATTATCTTATGTATGGAATATTAATAGGAACGGTTGTTTTTTTCGTTTATATAACTATAAAACTAAAAGAAGACTTTTGTATCTATGTTTGCCCTTATGCCAGAATACAATCGGTTATGTACGATACAGAAACCATTCAAACAATTTACAACCCTTTACGAGGTGGGAAAATCTATGAGAATGAAACTAAAATATTTAATCACAAAAGAGATTTAATTAAAGTTGAGGAAAATGCTGAATGTACCCTATGTGACTCTTGTGTAAAGGTGTGTCCTACTCATATAGATATTAAAAAGGGTCCGTCACAACTTGAGTGTATTAATTGTTTAGAATGTATTGATGCTTGTACAGAAGTACAATCAGCTTTTAATAGACCTTCTTTGATTTCTTGGAGTAACGAGCCTGCCAATATTGAAAAAAGAAAACCAAAGTTTTTTAGACCCAGAATACTGGTTTATGCTTTTGTTCTTTTTGCACTTACGATTGGATTATTCATAGCAGGAAGTAAAAAAGAATTTATGCTTTTAAATATCAACAGAACCACACAGTTATATAAGGTGAAAGAAAATCGAGTTGTTGAAAATGCATATACCTTTCTTTTTCAAAACACGGATAATATTGACCACACTTATTACTTTAGAGTTGTTAATAATGAAAAAATAAAAATAAAAAGACCTCAAAAGTCATTTTTATTAAGTGCAGGTAAGAAGGTCAGAAAAATAGTTGTATTAAGTACCAGTGAATTATTAGCAAAGAACGATAGGCTTGATGTTGCCTTACCCGTAGAAATTGAAGCTTATGCAATAGATAACAAAAATAAGATCAAAGTTTTAAGAAGTAGTACTTTTATTTACCCAAGATTTGACAAACTAAGTAAATAAATTGGAAAAATGTTGACGATGAATCATCACTAATTGCACGACGAATAGTAGAAGAAGCAGGTAAAGACTTTTATAAATAGTAGTGGAATGTATAATACTTATGGATAATTATTATTTCAAGATAAATTTTGTCTTAAATAATTTAATTTATTCATTTATACTATGGGTAATTTAATAATTTTTTACTATAATACGCTCCAATTAAAAACAAAAGGAATATAATGTTAGTAACACAAAAAGCTCCAAATTTTACAGCTACAACTGTACTTGGTAATAACGAAATCGTTGCAGATTTTAATCTGTATGAAAATTTTGGTGAAAAAGGAACTGTACTGTTTTTTTACCCACTAGATTTTACATTTGTTTGTCCATCTGAAATTATTGCATTTGATAAAAGACTTGACGAATTTACTTCAAGAGGAATCAATGTTATTGGTGTATCTGTAGATTCACAATTTTCTCACTTCGCTTGGAAAAGTACTGCTATTAACGATGGTGGAATCGGACAAGTTAGATATCCATTAGTTGCGGATTTAACTAAACAAATTTCTAAAGACTATGACGTATTACTTGACGGTGGTGTTGCATTAAGAGGAAGTTTTTTAATTGATGCTGATGGTACAGTTAGACATGCAGTTATTAATGATTTACCACTTGGTAGAAATATTGACGAAATGATCAGAATGGTAGACACTATGTTATATACAAATGAACATGGTGAAGTTTGTCCTGCAGGTTGGACTAAAGGTGATGACGCAATGAAACCAACAACTGCTGGTGTTGCTGAATACTTAACTGGTCACGAGGGTGATTTATAGTGTTTAAAATTAATAATTATGTTGATATTGGTGAAATAATTAGAGAGGCTAAAAAAGACTTTACTAATAAGTAATCGTTAATTTAATATCACATATTTATTAGAGAAAGGGGAATCATTTATGATTCCCCTTTTTTTATGCTATTTACCTATAAAAATTCTACTTGTTTCTTTATTTGCTTTAATCAGTGATTCGTCCGCTTTTTCTAAAAAATGAATCAGTTTTTCTTTTTGAGTATGGCAAGCTGTCCCAATACTGACAATTAACTGGGTATCATTCATTGCCATTTTATTTACAATTGATTCAACTTCATTTTTGATTTCACTTGTAATGATACTTAACTCTTGAGTTAGAGTACCTATAATAAATATACCAAATTCGTTGTTACATAATTTTATTGGAATATTACTTTCATCAATTATATTTTCAATAACATCTGCAATTTGAGTTAAAATCACATCTCTTTGAACGCAGCCAAACTTTTCAGATACTTCATCCAGATTATTAATGTCTATTAGAACCATACAAATAGAATAGTTAGAATCTTTATTATGTACTGCAATTAAGTGTTGAATAGTATTATGCATATATTCTACAGTGTAAAAATCAGTTAGGGTATCTTTGATTGTAGATTCGTAATCTTGAACATCCAATTCTTTTTTTGGTTTGTTTTTTTCGGCAAATTCTTTTGGAAATATAGCCATAATTGAATCTTTGATTTTTTTAGGATTTAGTGGTTTTAGAATATAACCTTTAGCCCCATACTTGATGGCTTCAACAATTAATGAATCATCTCCCTTTGAAGTAAGCATGACAATATTTGCATTTTTATAATCATCTCTTATTATTTTTAGTGCTTCAATTCCTGTCATTTCAGGCATGTTCACATCCATGGTCACAAAGTCAGGTTTATGTTTTTTATATAATTCAATACCTTCTTTTGCACTTTTAGCAGCAGCTATAACATTAAACCCCAAATCTATGAGCATTTTTTCTAACATTTTTCTAATTGTTAAGGAGTCATCTATTATTAAAATGTTTAACATTTACTTCCTTTTAGTTTTAGCACAAATAAAGAATAATAAACCAATCAAAAAATAAGTGATTAAAGTTAATATATTTTAATTGTTACATAAGCATTACACGTTTTAAATAAAAATAAAAATTATTTTTTTGAATCAGGAAGTTTTTCAAGATTCAAATAGAAATATTTAAAAAATAAATAATATATTATTTCAGATTATACCCTTATATAGGTAATAATTAACATTTATTTTTGAATTAATAATTTAAATAAAACTATTTTATACAATTCTTTAAATTAGCTTGTTGACATTATAGGGAAATATATATAAAATAATGTTTATAGTTATTAGGAAAGGTCAAAAAGATGGAATCAATTAAATTCTTAAGTACACTTAATGTAATGTATGTAGAAGATGATCAAGAAATAAGTGAGAAAATGAAAAATATATTTGACAAAATTTTCAATACTACTATTGTTGCAACAAACGGAGAAGAAGGTGTCAATAAATTTCTTGAATGCAAGAATAATGATGTTCAAATAGATGTAATTATAAGTGATATAAATATGCCTAAAATATCAGGTTTAGATATGATAAAGAAAATAAAAGAAATTGATAATGAGGTGCCTTTTATTTTAACAACCGCATATAGTGACCAGGAGTATTTATTAAAAGCTATTAATTATGGAGTTGTGCATTATTCTATTAAACCCATCAATTTAAAAGAGCTAATAAAACATGTGGAAGAGGTTTGTGAGGCTAAATATAAACTCAAAATCATCGAAAATAAAAATAATGAACTTTTGGAGTATTTACATATTATTGATCAGGTTGCCATTGTTTCGAGAATTGACTTAAACGGAAACTATGTTTTTATTAATGAAATATTTTGTCATGTATCAGGTTTTACCAAAAATGATTTATTGGGTAAACACAAAGATCTTATTAAACATAAAGATATGCCAATTGAAGTTTATGATGAATTGTGGAGTAGCCTTCAAGATGGTCAGAAATGGAGTGGTAAGTTAAAAAATATGAGTAAAGATGGGAATGAATATTTTACAAAAACAACAGTTATACCATATTACGACATGAACACAGTGCAAATAACAGAATATGTTGAAATAAGTTTTCCCATAACAGTTGAAGAACATGAAAAGAGAGAATTTAGAAAGAAAGTTATTCATAATATACAAGAAACTAAAAGACAAAATTTTGTGGCAAGAAAAATGATTGATGAATTACAAAGTAAACTTGAAAAATATAAACATATTGATATATTAGAAGAATCAATTAAAACAGAAAGAGAAAAAACTAAACAATTTAAAAAACAAAATCAATACTATGAAAGTTTACTAAGTGTTGTTAATATTGATAAAGAACTAAAAAAAGTAGAAACTGTCAATGATACACAAAGAATAATCGGAGAATTAAGTAAAGCAAAACATAAAAACGAGAATTATCTAAAACAAGTAAATGAATTTAAAAGAGAAATAAATAATAGAATTAACTTATGTGATACTTTAAGTAATAAGGTAAAACAACAAGCTAATTTAATTCAAGACCTAAGAGAACAAGTTAAAAATTGTCCAATAGATTTAGACAGTTTTAAAAGTGCATAATTCTTGTAATAAATAATATAATTTTATTATTTATTATTCTTTTACTTTATAAAAGTCATATTTTCTACTTAAAAGTCACAATTCTTCTCTCTGATTCGATGAAATCACAACTCCTCTTAAATATAAAAATCACATTTAATCACGAGTATTTAGACTTATCAGACATAAAAATTAAATTGTTCTTATAGCCTACGCTTGATATTAATTTCACGAAGTAACTTTAAAGTTACATTTTGTTTTTTTTCGATAAAATTATTTTCTGGGAAGAGATACTAGTTATTTATAATAAATAACAGATTTAAAAGGAGAGTTTTATGTTTAAAAGGTTAAATATAAAGACGAAAATTATATCATCTACCATTTTGTCTTTAATTTCGTTGTCTGTAATACTTGGAGTTATATCAGTAATAAATTCTAAAGATGCATTAATGCAAAAAAGTTACTCTGTGTTAACAGCAGTAAGGGATAGTAAAGTAAAACAAATAAATACATTTTTTAGTGAACGAATCGGAGATATTAATGTTTTATCTAAAAGCAAAAATGTTATTGATTTAAGTAGTTCACTGTTGGGTATTCATGAAACATTAAATTTGAGTTATGATTCTAAGTTTCCTGTTAATAATGCTTTAATCCAAAAAGAAACTTTAAAACACGAAAACTTCTTCCAAACATATGCAAAAGAATATGGCTATTATGATGTGTTTTTGATTGATAAAAAATTTGGACATGTTTTATATAGTCAAGCAAAAGAATCAGATTATGGTGAAAACTTAGGTTCTGGAATACTTAAAGATAGTGGTTTAGGAGAAGTTTGGGGAAAAGTAAAAGAACTACAAAGACCTGTTTTTGTGGATATGAAACCTTATGGACCAAGTGCAAATGCACCAGCTATGTTTTTAGGTTCTCCTGTATATACTAACGGACAATTTAATTCTATTTTGGTATTTCAGATTAGTGATTCATCTATTAACTCAATTATGAAATTTAGAAAAGGATATGGGTACTCACAAGAAGATTACTTGGTTGGTTCTGATAACTTAATGAGAAGTGATAGTTTTTTAGACCCTAAAAATCATTCATTAAAAGCATCTTTTGCAAACCCTGCTTTAGGGAGTGTAAACACTCAAGCTGTTAAGGAAGCATTTGATGGTCAAAATGACACTAAGATTATAATTGACTATAACAATAATCCTGTTTTATCCGCTTATACTCGTGTAAAAGTAGGGCAAGATTTACAATGGGCTTTATTATCTGAGATAGATGAGTCAGAAGTATTAATTGAGCCAAATGCCTTAAGAGATGAAATATTTCTATACTCTGTAATTGTTTTAGCATTTTTTGTACTGTTTATGTTTTTTGTTATCAATAACAGTCTTGTTAAACCTTTAGATAATTTCCAAGTGGGACTTTTGAGTTTTTTCAAGTATTTAAATAAAGAGACAAATGATGTTGTTATGTTAAAGGTCAATTCTGATGATGAAATAGGTAGTATGTCAAATGTCGTTAACCAAAATATTCTTATGACAAAAACTTTACTGGAAGATGACAATAGATTTTTGGACGAAGTTCAAGAAATGGTCAATGAAGTAAACAATGGGTTTTTACACAAAAGATTTGTTAATAATGTTCAATCTGAAAACCTTGAGAAATTAAGAAATAGCTTTAATAAAATGCTGGAGAGTTTAAATACAAATGTAGGTTCTGATACCAATAAAATACTTTCTGTTTTGGAAAGCTTTTCCAAGTTGGATTTTACCAATACTATTAAAAATGATACGGGAAAAATTTCAATGGCACTTAATGATGTCTCAAAACTTATAACTTCAATGTTGATTGAAAATAAATCAAACGGATTAACTTTGCAAAATAGTTCTAATATACTATTGAGAAATGTTGATACTTTGAATCATAATTCAAATGAAACAGCGACAGCCTTAGAAGAAACAGCTGCATCTTTAGAAGAAATGACTTCGAATATTAGTGAAAATACATCCAATGTTGGGAAAATGTCATCTTATGCAAATACTCTTACTTCCTCAGCTAACGAAGGACAAAAACTAGCAACTAAAACAACCCAAGCCATGGATGAAATTAATACTCAAGTGAGTGCTATTAATGATGCTATTGGTGTAATTGATCAAATATCTTTTCAAACAAATATTTTGTCACTAAATGCTGCGGTTGAAGCAGCAACTGCGGGTGAAGCAGGAAAAGGATTTGCAGTTGTTGCACAAGAAGTACGTAATTTAGCCTCAAGAAGTGCCGAGGCAGCAAAAGAAATTAAAAATTTGGTTCAAACTGCAAATAGTAAAGCAAATGAAGGAAAGTCCATTGCAGATTCTATGATAAGTGGTTATGATGGATTAAATCAAAATATTTCTAAAACACTGGAGTTAATTACAGATGTGGAATCAGCATCAAAAGAGCAGTTATCTGCAATTGAACAAATAAATGATGCTGTTTCTGAACTGGATCGACAAACACAAGAAAATGTTTCTGTTGCTAATACAACACAAGAAATAGCGGCTCAAACTGATAAAATTTCAACGTTAATTGTTTCAAATGCCAATGATAAAGAATTTGATGGTAAAAACGATGTTCAAGCAAAAGATATTGGTCTTGACAATACTGAATATACTACAATGGCTCCTATAAATGAACTTAATTCAACAAAGTCAGAAATATGTATTGGTGATGAGCTAAATCCAAGTTGTACTAAGGTTAAAGTAAAAACGGTTAATCAATCTTTTTATGATAATAACGATGAAGTTGAAGGAGAGTGGGAAAGTTTTTAAATAACTATATCTAAAGGATTGGATAACTCCTCCAATCCTATTGACTTCACTTAAACGCCAATTTGCTTTAGCAATCTCTCTATTTGACCAAGCAGAAAATAAATCCCCTTATATTTATTATTAGACTATTTAATGTATAATACTTTTGATTATAAAGGATACAAATGCAGTTAAGAGTGTATTACGAAGATACTGATACAGGTGGGGTAGTTTATCACTCCAACTACTTAAATTTTTGTGAAAGAGCACGTAGTGAACTATTTTTTCAAAAAGGCTTATCTCCGCATACAACAAATGCATTTTTTGTAGTAACTCATATTGATGCAAAGTTTATAAAACCAGCTTTACTTGGAGATATATTAAATATTAAGACTCTATTATTAGAAACAAAACAAGCATCATTATCAATGAGTCAAAATATTTATAGAGATGATAAACTTATTTTCAAGGCCATTGTAAAAGTAGCTTATTTAAAAGATAGAAAACCTTCTAAAATACCAATGGATATTTTAGATATATTTAAAGGGATATGATGAAAGTTATTCTTAGTATTTTATTGATTGCCACATTTACTTTTGCAAAAGACTTTACATATTTTTTGCCTCAGGATTCAAGCAAATTAAAAGCGCATATTGAAAACCTTATTGATACCTCTACAAAAAGTATTGATATTGCCATGTATAATTTTTCTTATAAAAAATTTGCAAAGTTACTCAATCAAGCAGTAAAGAGAGAAGTCACTGTCAATGTGATTTTTGACAAACATAAAGTAGAAACAGACAAAGACTCAAGATATAAGTATCTTAAAAATAAAGGTATCCATTCTTACTTGTCAGATAAAAAGATGCATTTAAAAATTGCACTTTTTGATAATAAAGTGGCAATCTTGGGAAGTCTCAACTGGACAAAAGCCTCTTTTAACGACAATTACGAGATAGTTCACATTACAGATAATATTAATGTGATATCTAAGTCTCAAAAGATATTTAAAGAATTAAAAAAATAAAGGATTAGAAACGTGTTAGAAATATTTATAATTGGATATATTTTATATTATGTAATTGCAGTTTATACTTCAATTTCACAAAAGAATTTTGTAAAAAGTGCCATGAAAAAAACTGCTGTTATTTTAGAAAAAGATAAGTATACTGAAGCTGGACATTATTCCATGGATAAGGAAACTATTTCATTAATATCTCATTGTTATGATTTGATATTATTCTTATTTTGGATCGTTTTTGGACTAGAACTACTTGACCAAGCTATAAACATTGAAAATGGTTTACTCAAAGCAATTGTCTTTGTTGATTTATTTATTATTATTAACTGGATTTTTGGATTACCCTTTGAACTATACTCAACTTTTAAATTAGATAAAGATTACGGGTTTTCAAATATGACTTTTTCCTTATATGTTAAAGACACTATAAAAACTGGATTTTTATTTTTATTGTTTGGAAGTGCAGTTATTGCTGGGATTTCTTTTATTATAAAAAGTTTTGATACTTGGTGGATATGGGGGTTTGTATTTATTTTTGCAATTTTAATTTTAATAAACATGTTGTATCCAATTATAAGAGATAAAATGTTTGATAAGTTTGAGCCTTTGAAGGACAAAGAGTTAGAATCAAAAATCGAAAAACTTCTTAGTGGTGTTGGCTTTAAAAGTTCTGGTGTATTTCAAATTGATGCCAGTAAAAGAGATAACAGATTAAATGCCTATTTTGGTGGTCTTGGAAGTACAAAAAGAGTAGTGCTTTATGATACTTTGGTTGAAAAACTTACTCATAACGAACTTTTAGCTGTTTTAGGACATGAACTTGGACATTTTAAAAATGGTGATATCATAAAGAATATTGGAATTATGGGACTTGTTTTATTTGTATTTTTTGCAATTTTTGGAAATCTATCCAATGAATTATTTGAAACATTACACTTAACTAATGAACCGTATTCTATTATTGTTTTATTTTTAATATTTTCGCCTATTTTATCTTTTTTCTTGATGCCATTAATTTCTGCAATCAGTCGTCACAATGAATATGCAGCAGATGAATTTGGAAGTAATTTATCATCAAAAGAAGATTTGGTTTCAGCGTTATTAAAACTGGCAAATGAAAATAAATCCTTTCCTTTATCTCATCCAATTTATGTGTTTTTCTATTATTCTCACCCACCTTTGGTGGAAAGATTAAAAGAACTTGGTTATAAAAGTGGTGATAGTACTTAATGAGTGTTGAAATAAATGAACTTTTAGTTTTTTTTGCTGGTTTGTTTTTTGGGGTAGTCATAGTTTGGCTGCTTCTTGCTCAAAAACATAAATTAGAATTAAAATCATTTATTCTTGAATCAAATCTAAAAATTAAAAATATAAACGATAAACTTCAGAGTGAAAGAGATCACTTTGAAGAAAAAGTTAAAATCTTAGATGAATCAAAACAACAATTAAAACTTGAATTTGAAAACCTTTCCAATAAAATATTGGAACAAAACTTAAAAAAAACCAATACTAATTTATCTAATGTTTTAACTCCTCTTAAAGAGCAAATTCAAACCTTTGGGAATAGAGTGAATGAAATATATAGCGATGAAACCAAACAGAGAACTTCACTTTTAGGAGAAATTAAATATCTAAAAGAGTTAAATAATCAAATTAGCCAAGATGCCATAAATTTAACCCAGGCTTTAAAAGGTGAGAATAAGACCCAAGGGGATTGGGGT
>MAAC01012957.1_pt1 | contig 13607 bp, 12 predicted proteins | sample 1115981 | NCBI WGS metagenome assembly MAAC01 (sample SAMN04961126, study PRJNA320927) | seawater metagenome | isolation source: sample BD02T64 sea water enriched with oil for 64 days | place: USA:Gulf of Mexico | collected 2013-07-27 | reverse complement strand
CACCGGGCAGTGGATCTGACGCTTCTGGCCGGGGCAGTGCCGGCGGAGATTGACGCTGCGATGCGGGGATTTGGGTTTGCCATGGGGCCGTGTCAGGCCCGGGATGCCGAGGGGCTTGAGCGGGTGGCGCAACGGCTGCGGCGTCACTATGGCGCTGATGCAACCGCCCTGTGTGACGCGATGCGGGTGCAGGGACGTCTGGGCCGGCGCAGCGGACGCGGCTTTTATCTCTGGGCTGAGGACAGGCCGGGTGCCGCGGATGCCGGCACATTGTCAGTGATTGCGGCCCTGCGCGGCGACACTGCCGTCCGGCACTTTGCAGCGGGTGACATTCAGCGGCGCTGTCTGGCGGCGATGATCAATGCAGGTGCGCGGGCGCTGGAAAGCGGCGCGGTTACCCGGGCTGGCGACATTGATCTGGCTGCGGTTGTGATGCCGGGCTTTCCGCGCTGGAAAGGCGGCCCGATGCAGGCGGCAGATCACTGGGGGCTGCCGGCGCTGCAAAAAGAGCTGCGCCATCTGGCCCTGGAAGCCCCGGATCTGTGGGAACCTTCGCCGCTGCTGGGCCATATGATCGCCAATGGCTATCATTTTGGCTCCGAAGGCAGCGACCAACGGGATGGCAAATGACGACGAAGGTCGAAAGAAGAGCTTTCGCGCGCGCGCTGTGGGACCGGCTTGAAGCGCGCAGAGCGGAGCTCGATATCTTTAAGTGCTAAATCTCAATCGCGATTGGCATGGAAGACAGCTATTTCTACCAGTCGCACGCCAGAGGGGGCATACCCGACGACCTCACTTTGGCTGATCTTGCGAATGCGCTGGGTCTCAGCCTCTCTGATGTGACCGGATCCGAAGCGGTTCCGGCCTGGGCGCGGCTGGAAACCATCCTCGGGGCTGTCAGCAATGAGGAGGCAGCACAGCTTGTTGAGATTGCCGGGACCTTTTTAAAGAGGTGACAACTCATCCGATTTTCAGGATTTGACCAGGGAGGATTTAGGGCAGGGCGGCCGTTGCGCTTTGCTGGGGTCTGCACCGAGGTGTGCCGTAACTCCGTGGCGGGAGGATCAGCCGAGGAAAATACCGACCACCACCAGCATCAGACCGAGCGCCGAAAGCAGAAGCGATCCCAGGTTGAGCGCCACTACTTTTTGCAGTTTGGCGCGGATTTCCTCATCCGTACCGCCGGCACGTTTGGCGCGGGTGGCCAGCACAATGCAATAGACAAGGCCAAAAACACCCGTCAGGGACAATGCGGCGCCAGGCCAGATCAGAAACTCCATTGCTATCTCCTAAATGGGCTACGGGTGGTCAGGTTTCGCCTATCTGCTGTGCGCGTGTGGTGCAAGCCCTTGCGATGAGACCGGCGGCGCGGTAGGAAAATGAAAAACGTCAGTCTGAGGTATGTGAGATGGAAGAACACGAAGAACAAAAGGGCGTCGACAGCTCTTACCGGATAACAGCCGCTGAGCTGCGCCAGTTTATCGAGCGCTATGAGCGTCTGGATCAGGAAAAGAAAGACATCGCTGAGCAGATGAAAGAGGTCATGGCCGAAGCCAAGGGTCGCGGCTATGACGTGAAAGTGATCCGCAAGGTGATCGCACTGCGCAAACGCGACAAGGACGATATCGCCGAAGAAGAAGCAGTGCTGGAAATGTACAAAGAAGCGCTGGGCATGGCGTAAGCCGCCCACAAAACTGAAATTCAGAAAAAGGCGTCCCGCTGTACCGGCCGGGGCGCCTTTTTTATGGGTCGGGCTGACACATATTTGAATCAGACGTCGCCGAAAAGAGCAGTGGAGCATGCCTCCCCATCCGCCTCTGGAGCCAAGTGATAATACTAGCGTTTGGATCAGGTCGCGACCTGACAACTTCCTCCTCAAAACTAACTCTGTTGACGCGCTGCATTAAATGATGATGCATGCAGGTGCGGGCAGAGTGCTCGAGTGTCTCCAGGTGATGCTTGTAAACGCTGATTTCACTAAATTTTCTCAAGGCGGCAAAAATTTGTGACCACATCTAAACCAATCGAAAAGTTGGACCTGTTTCTAATGGGTAGCTCTCTTGTTTTGCCAATCCTGATCCAACATTTCGTGGGGCAACTGCCATTCGTAAACTACGACTGGATTGCCAGTACGCTGCCAAAAATTGAAGCTGATTACCAGAAATTTGCCCAGCTTCATGGGGTAGCAGAAGCCGACAGATATAGAAATTTTTTTATTACCTGCCTGGTGTTTAGCAATTTGTATTTTGTCTCGTTTCTGGCGCTTTATGTAGGGAAGTTGTGGAGAGGTACGTTTGATACTGGCTTGCGTCCGCTAGATGTAACAGCAAATAACTACAGTGAGCAGGTGAAGCGGCGAAATTTCTGGTCGTCAATGGCGGTCACTTTTCTATTTTTGCTGATTTGGGTGTTCCCTACTTCGGTGTTGATGAGCCCCGAGATTGGCTATTTTGAGATACGACCTGGCTTTCGGGCCGAGGTTCTGATGTCTCTTTTCTTCACTTCTTATGCCATCTTTTTACCTATGTTTTTGATCGCGATTATTCGCTTCGTCAGAAGGTAACGAGTTAGGGCACAGTCTGCGACTTTGCTCGCTCGAGAAAGTTTCCGGCTACAGATGGCGGGATATTCAAAGCGTTTTGTGGTCCTGTGCCGGTTACTTTTTTAGGTGGAATTTGCCACCGCGCTCAGGCGGTCAGGAAGGTCACGCCATCCATGGCAGCGATGGTTTGCTGGTCGCGCTGATAGTTGTCGCGCAACTGCTGTTGCAGCACCGGATCCCAGCCGGGCAGGGTGGTTTGGGGCGCTGGTGTCTCCGGGCGGGCGTATTTGTCCAGAAAGGCGCGCAGCACCTGGCGGCGCTCGTTCTCGCTTGTGGGTGGGTTTTGCGCCAGCCAGAGCCGCAGACGGCGCAGGCCTTCGGGGTTTAGCTGTCCGGCGATGAGATCAAGACTGCCGGTAAGCGTCAGCCCTTCATTCAGCCCTTCATTCGGACCCTCTGTCACGCCGGCGATGCGCTGCAGAATTGCGGGACAGATCAGGGGCGCATCTTCGGCGCACCAGACGGTCAGCTCAGTTTCCGGCAGCGCGCTTTTTATCGCGGTGATCAGCGCCGCCCAACTGATCTGCGCCGGGTCATTTCCCGCCAGCAGGCTGTCATACTGCAGCCCGTCGGCTTCAGAGAGGGCCTGGCTCAGCGCCTGCAACCAGTGCCCTGGCTCGCGCAGACTGATGTGGAATTCCACCTGTGCCTGAGGAAACACATTGCGCAGCGCGCGCAGCCGTGCCGGGGCATTGGCATAAAAGCCGCCTTTGCGAAAGATATTGGCCCCGTCCGCGAGGATGTTTTCGTAAGACAAGACGATGCGCGCGGCCTCGTCCTGGTCGCTCAGCATATCAACCAGCATCTCGCAGCTGTCCGCGCTGGCACGGGCGCCGCGCAGGCGGGACACCACTTGCGGCAATATCTGGCGGTAGCGGCCAGGACCCGGCACCTCCACACCCTGCGCCGCCAGCACCGCTTTGTTGCGCAACAGGGCGCGCAACAGCAGGTGGCTGTGGGTTGCATGGGCGCCGGTATGGACAGAAATAATCATCTGTTGAACAAGTTAGCCTTTCAATGCCAACTCGTATACGCGCAATTGTGGACAGCGAAACAGGGATTGTTTAGAGGGGCAGGGGAATGATTGATAAAAAGACTCATACTGCCGCGCGGCGCAAGCGCATGAACCCCTGGTCTGTGGGCGCTTTTGCGATTGCGGTATTGGTGCTGGCGCCGCTGTTGGCGGTGCTGTGGATTGCGCTGAACCCGGTGGATAATATCTGGCCGCATCTGCTCAGCACCACATTGCCACGTTATCTGCGTACCACCGCAGTGCTGGCCTTGTCGGTGGCGGTCCTGTCGGCGGCGATGGGCACCGGTGCCGCCTGGCTGGTGGTGATGTACCGTTTTCCGTTCTCGCGCATGTTGCAATGGCTGCTGTTGTTGCCGCTGGCGATCCCGGCCTATGTCGGCGCCTATGCGCTGGTGGATTTTCTGGAATATGCCGGGCCGGTGCAGACCACTCTGCGGCAGGTATTTGGCTGGCAGACCTCGCGCGATTACTGGTTCCCTGAAATCCGCTCGCTGGGCTCTGCCATCTTGGTGCTGTCTGCGGCGCTGTCCCCGTATGTCTTTCTGATGGCGCGCGCGGCGTTTCGCGAGCAATCCGGCAGTATCTATGAGGTGGCACGTGCGCTGGGCGCCGGACCTTTCGCGCGGTTCTGGCGGGTGGGCTTGCCGATGGCGCGCCCGGCCATCGCGGCGGGTGTGGCGATTGTGATGATGGAAACCGTCAGCGATTTTGGCACCGTGTCCTATTTTGCGGTGCAGACACTGACCACCGGGATATTCACTGTCTGGCTGGAGCTGAACAATGCCGGCGGAGCGGCGCAGATCGCCGGTGTGGTGCTTCTTGTGGTCGGGTTGCTGGTGGGGCTGGAGAAACTGTCCCGCGGCCGCGCGCGCTTTCATGGCAATACCCGTCAGCAGCGCAAAGTGGTTGCGATGACGCTCACCGGCTGGACCGGCTGGCTGGCCACCGCGCTGTGCCTGGTGCCGTTTGCATTTGGTTTTGTGCTGCCGGTCGGGGTGATCGGCTATCACGCGGTGAAAAATGCGCGGCAATGGGCCGACCCGGCGTTGCTTGAGGCGCTGTTGAACACGTTGACCGTGGCAGGGTTGGCGGCGATTGTCACCGTTTGTGCTGCGATCTTCATGGTTTACGGGGTGCGCCTGACCGGACGCAGGTTGCCCAGGGTGTTGTTGCCGGTCACAACGCTGGGTTATGCCGCCCCTGGCGCGGTGCTTGGGATTGGTATTCTGATCCCACTGGCGGCGCTGGACAATATAATTGCCGACGCGATCGAGGCGCTGTTTGGTGTTGACCCTGGTCTGTTGATGACCGGGTCCGCTTTTGCGATTGTCCTGGCCTATACAGTGCGGTTTTTCGCCATTGCCCAGGGCGCTGCTGACGCGGCAATGGGGCGGGTGGCACCCAGCCTGCCGATGGCGGCGCGCTCACTGGGGAAAACGGCGGGTGGCACCCTGCGCAGGATCTACGTGCCGATTATGCGCGGATCCGTCGGCACTGCGCTGCTGCTGGTCTTTGTCGACAGTGTCAAAGAATTGCCCGCAACGCTGCTGCTTCGGCCCTTTAACTACGACACGCTGGCCACACGGGTGTTTGAGAAAGCCGGGCTGGAACAAATTGGCCAGGCGGCACCGGCGGCGATCCTGGTGATTGCTGTCGGCCTGATTGCAGTGGGCCTTATGGCACGCTCTGAAAGCCGTCAGTCCGCTGAGTGAGCCGGAGGTACGCGCCCTGTCCGCCGTGCGTCCGAAGCGTAATCACGCCGGTTTGTTTGTTTGGTGCAGGTCCTTCCTGCCCGTGGATAACCCACCCTGGTCAGGCTCCGCAGCTGTTTCCCGAAAGCGGTAGTTTCGATCCGGTTGCAAACGTTGCCGGAATGGCGGCGCAGGCGACCCTGCGCCGGTGGGGTCAGCTGCCCGGCGCTGACGCACAAACGCGGTGACCAGTTGTGCACGCATACCGTGCCCTGACATTTGGAGGGGTTGCCAGGGGAGGATAGTCATCTGCGCCAAAGGATTTGGGTTCCAGCTGGGCATTTCAATCTCTGCAAGCCTGCTGAGCACGCTGCTTGCAGAGTGTGAATGGTCCGGGTCAGATGGTCGTCCTGTGACGCAATTTCTGGCCTGTAATGAAAAAAGTGAAGATCAGGTCGGATTCTTGTACCGGACCCTCTTGCACCTCACCACCGGACCAGGTAAATGACCCATAGTGCCCCTATAGCTCAGCTGGTAGAGCAACTGATTTGTAATCAGTAGGTCCGCGGTTCGAGTCCGTGTGGGGGCACCAATTAATTAACCTTTAAAATCAAATAGTTATTGGGATATTGACGGGCTGACCGCTGGTTGTTTTCTTTGATACTGTGCGTCTGGGGGACACATGGGGGACAAAGTGAATCATCTTTGCTACAGTAGTTTCTGCATTTCACGATATTTTGCCCAGCGCTTTCTTTGTGCTTCTGAGATCCTTTCTTTTCCTTCAATAGTTTTTGGGCCTGTGCTGGCGCCACCGTGATATTTGCAACGAGCTTTTCCAAGGGTAGATAAATTTCTGCAAGCTTTGTTTTTTCGTGTCTTTGCGCCACAAGTTACGCGAAGGGGCTTAAGCGACAGGTCAATTGTATCGGTCGTAAGGAATGCAAACATCAGTCGATATGTGAGATCGATATTGTCGGTTTCCTGGGAATCCAGTGTGGTGGTTGTGGAAATTGCACGTACGGGTTTTCTTTGTGAGTTTTTCATATCTAAATATCTGCTTTTGCGAACAAAAAAGTAAGACCCGCGGAACCGATATGTGACTGTACCGTGGTCGGTGAAGCCAATTATCGGAGTGTTTACTGTTCTCAGGTTGGGGCCATCTGGAATCGTGTCCACTTCTCCATCATCAAAGGCCGATCGCATTTCTTGGCGCAAAACAATAACGTGCCTCGCCTTGGTTGAATCGGGCAGAACTTTGGACCGGTTGCCGTCAACGTGGGCGAATTAGTCCCGCATCGTGCCTTTGTTTATCTTGGCGATATCAATTTGCCAAAACGACTTCTACGCCTTCTGCTCTGCATCAGAGCCAGAACCGCCGCGGCCACATTGTTGTTGTCTAGCGCAGTTTCCGCAGTTTCCGCGCTGTCCTGCCGGTCCGCGCTGTAGGCATCCATAAACGCGCCCTGAGTCCACTCCAGCACCGGTTCGGCAGAGGTGACCCATCTGGCGAAGTCGGCCATTCTGGAGCGCTCTGAGAGCGTCGCAGAGTCTATCCTGGCCAGTAAATACGGCTATCATCTGCCGCTGTATCGCCAGAGCCAGATGTTTGAGAACGAAGGCTTTGAGCTCAGCGGCTCACTTCTGGCCTCATGGGTCGGTAAATGCACCAAGCTTCTGGAACGGGTATCAGACGCGATCCGCGATCATGTGCTGGCGGGACAAGCCATCTTCATGGACGATACCACGGTCAAATTGCTGCAAAAGGGCAAAGGTCGCGGAAAGAACAAGATCAAAACCGCGCGCCTGTGGGGCTACGCCAGAGATGAACGCCCTTGGGGCAGTACAGCGCCACCTGCGGCTTGGTATCAGTTCTCCACTAGCCGGGAGGCACAGCATCCCAGCAAACATCTGCAAACCTATAAGGGCTTTGCCCATGCGGATGCCTATGCAGGGTATAATGACGTCTACCCAAAGCGCGACCCTATCTGGATCACGGCGTTCTGGAGCCCGATAATAACACAGCCGAACGCGCCATCAGGCCGGTGACTCTGGGCCGCAAGAATTATCTCTTCATGGGCTCGGCAGCTGGCGGTAAATCAGCCGCCATCGCCTATACCCTGATTGAGACCTGCAAACTCAACGGCGTTAATCCTGAGGCCTGGCTCGCCTGGGTGCTGGAGCGCATCCAGGACCATCCCGTCAGCCATATCAACGAGCTAATGCCATGGGAATATCAGGCCATCGTTGATGCACGAAAAGCTGAGGCCGAAGCAAGAAACGCCGCTTGATCAGCTGCCGCGTTGATGCTTACTCTACGATCTGGGCATTGGCCATTACGACGAGTCCGATGGTCAGTCGCAAATGAGCGCCCTGGTAAACGGGACCACGATTGACACGTTTATCTGGAATGCCGATGCCGGATCCGCCTTTGCCGACCGGACATCTTTGGCCGAACACGCCATCACCAACGTGTCACTGTCGGCTGGCGACGTGATCGAGCTCGTCGGCTTCAAGGATGGCAGCGAGCCGCTGCGCACCGACTATATCGACTTTGTGTATGTTGACGAATTGATCGGATAGATGCAACATTAGCGAACTTCCACTTTTCGCAGATCCGTACAAAATGCTGCGACAGTCGCGTTGGCGTTGACTGTCTGACGTCAGCGCTTATGGGTCCAAATAGCGCTATTTGATAAGCCAAGTGTTCTTGGCTCATCGTAACCACTGAGGAGTGGAAGATGAGACAGACAACAAATCGTAGCTTACGTCAGTGTCCGAATTTCGGGGGGAAGCTCACCCACGACCATAGTCGTTCCAGTCGTTAGTATCTGGGCTCACGACTGCCACAGGTTTTTGGAAGGTTTTGGCGTAAGCAATCGACTCTGGCATGGCTATGAAGACTGAATGCCATCGGCCGGGATTTTAATAATCATTCCTCCTGCGTGACGGAATTCAGTTGGGCCGCTTCCCACTCGCCGTATGTCTGCCCACTGCCTTCAACCAGCCAGCTTTTCGGACCTGAAGCCGGGCGTCCAGATACGACGGCAGCCGCAGCACTCGTGCTGTTAAAAATATAACTTTTGGCGAAGATTCGATGAGGGCCTTGAGACGCGAGAATGCCCTGATCCACTAGTTCTTCAAATAAGGCTTTGTAGGTCGGGTGGGATGCAGTGCTCGCCCATTTATCGCGGGTAAGTGAACCAGCTTCGACAATGAACTTTCCTTCCTCCCATCGGGCCCGAGATTTGATGCCATGTTTTAGCACGTCAAAGGTGAAATACACTGCATCAGTTGTATTTCGATCAGGTGCGGAAGGGCTGTCGTCTTTTGCTTGCGCTGTGAAGAAGTCGAACCGTAAGGCTGGAAGCACAAGATAGATATTTTCAAGAAAATCATCCATGTGAGCTCGGGCTGCCTCACTCAATGGGCTGCCCGAGGGAGACTGCCCATAACTTAGCGCTATTTTGTTGATCGATTTGGCATCCGTAAACATCCTAAGTTCCAAATACCGTACATGGGCCTTGTTGAGCGGTTCTCCATTCGACGTGATCAGAATCGCCGTATCCCACCAATCTTTTGAACCAGCATGTTGGGTTAACCGTGTCTTTAGTTCATCTGTTTCACCGATATACAGGGTATTCTCGCCGTCTTTGTCGCCAATCAATAGATAAACACCCGGACGCTTTGCCTCGTCCCGAGAGATTGCCTCCTTTAGCTGTGTACGGCGGGTGACGAGGACATGACCTGACCACTGAAACGGTATTGTTGCTGTAACCATTCCATCGGGAATCCCATCAACAAAGAAGAGCTCAATGGAGCGACCTTTTTTTATACTCATTTGGTTGTTATCCATTTGGGTGCTTGTATTCGGTTGAGGCAAGCACAGGGCTAATTTGCTAAAGCTGGTGTGGAAGTTGATGGGTTGCGTAATCCGAGATTTTCGCGGAAACGCTCGATTTCGTTGGCCATTTGGTCGCCACTGTAGACCAGAGAGGTCTCGTGGCGGGCATACTTCCCAACGCGATCTGCGCTTAACCAATTGTACGATCCAATGCAGAAAACATCCTCGTCGGCAGTAACAATTTTGCTGTGCAGTTGGCGAATGGGGTGAAACGATACGCCTATCGCAGTGAGGGCTGCTTCCGCTTCGGCATATTGGCTGACGCCATCGTCGTTGATTTTGGCGTTCAGAACTGGATCGGCGTAGACGTCAATTTTCACACCACGCAATGCAGCCTCCTGCAAAAGCGATAAAAATCCGTTCTTTTCCATTGTGCCCCTGATTGTCCAGGGGCTGACAATCTCGACAGTTTTCCGTGCAGTTGTGAGAACATCTCTCAGGAATATATCATGGTCATCGGCGTCGCGAAGCATCCTTACCTCAGCGGCTCTTTTTTCGAGGTCTTCGCGCGGTTGGACGTCGAATTCGAGGGCGTTTTCCGACTTGGCAAACAGGAAAGTGCCAAGCAGCCCGCGTGGGGAGCCACTGGACGCCAAAGAAAATAGGTCCATGTCGCCGAAGACGAGGAAATTATCCTTGGCACGAGAAACAGCCACATTCAGCATGGAGGTAGAGCTATCGATAAACGTGCCATCTGCTCCTTTGGCATAAGCAGGAGAGAAAATGACAACAGAACGCTCAGCCCCCTGAAGTGAATGCACTGTACCAATAGTCATAGCACCGTCACCCATAGTGCGGATGCCGGCGGCCGCGCAGGCTTGCTTCAGCTCTTGAGCCTGCCGCCCAAAGGGCGTAACGATGGCGACTAATTCTTCAATCTTTTGTCCGTATTGCTTCTCAAGCGGTTCCCGGTGAGCAGCAAGCCAAGCGGCAATCGTGTGTGCTTCTGTCGGATTAAAGCGGCTGCCTCCGGCGGAAAATGCCGGGCCATCAATATGAAGATACCCCATAGGCGGAAGATCAAGGCCGTTGGCCTGGCCCCGTTTCGGCTGCAAGTGCCCTCTGTAACAAAGCGCATTGCTGAATGCGATGATCTCGTCAAAACAGCGGCGATGCTCAAAAAGATACAGCCCGCGATCAAGATCCGGATAGGGTTGGTAGCGACAGGCATTCTGGGCACAGGCCATGACGCTCCCAGCATGCGAAAGAAACCCGGAAGACAGAAATTCCGTCAAAGCAGTTTCATCCATATCTACCGGCATAATGTCGAATTTTGCCAGATTACCGAGATCAATCGCTTTGGGTATGTTTGAAATAGGCTCGATCTGCCGGGTGTCTCCAACAACCAGCGCCTGTTTTGCCAAGGCCAGTGAGGGGGCTGCAATTTCTGGAAGAACTTGTCCTGCTTCGTCAATAATTAGCAGGTCGATGAAATCATACAGGTAATTGTCAACGAACGCGTTACCCTTCTTTGCTTTACAGATCATCTTACTGGGTAATGTTGCAAACGTCGCAACTGCGCAGGGGGTCAGCATCATACGGCGGTGCCAACGAGGAATGACTGTCTTTTTCCCGGTGCGCTTCTGCTCCTTTTCAATATCAGGAAGGACTTTTTCCATTTCCATAAGCCACCGCCCCTCCCAGTAATGGGTAGCGAGAAGAAACAACGGAAAGCGGATCTGGCAGTCAGCGAAACTGTCGATGTCGTCGATCTCTGCACCGACCAATTCGGAGGAAAGTTCTTTGGTCACTGTATCCCAATGATCAACGGCGACCTTTGCACTTCCAATAAGTTCCCCTGCGTGTTTCACCGATTTCGAGGCCGTGGACACTTCGGATTTGGCGTTTGATCTATGATCCCTTATCTTAGTGCTGACAGACGCGACATGCTCCAGTTGATCGGCCAGATCATCAAAGCCAGCCTCCCGAATGACCGCTCGTGCGGCGGCCAGACGTTTGCGAGCGACAGACGGAAAAAACGAGAAAAACGCTAAAAGTGCTGATTCACGGGCTACGTGACTGTCCCATTGGTGCGCAAGCGTGTCTGCGTCTGACAAGCATTTTTGAGCCGATGCCAGACGGTTTTCCCGCCCTGCTACAGCACTTGCAGGATCGAACCCCAACTCGGCAGTGACTGCTGCTTGTGTTCGCAACTTTTCGGCATAGTCGGTATCGAGCTTTTCCATCCGTGCGATGCTCGTTTTGATGCGATTATGCAGACGTTTCGTGACCTGTTCCACACTCGCAAGGTCCTCGTCTTCAAAGGCCTTCTGGGCCTTTGAGAGGTACGCAGCTTGCGCTTGAGACACGTATGTTGCCGTCTCCAGATTTTTGATGAACGTCTCTGTTTGATAGCGCTTGGACGCCTCTTCTTCACGCGCGAAAGAAGACAAAAACAGACCGAAACTCTTGATGCCTGGCAGCCATCGTCCTGCAAAAACACCCGTGCCTGTAGCGTAGTCTTTTTCAAACGCGTCAATGATGTTCGTCACCGCTTGGTTGTTGGCCGACGCGGCAACAATCACCGGCGGATCACTCTCCTCTGCGGCGGCTTTCACCCAAAGCCCGGCAATTGCAGAAAGGAGCATTGTCGTTTTTCCTGTTCCGGGCGGACCGTTGACGGCAGTAATCTCTCCATGTTTCGCCTTCGCCATGTGGGCAAGAACATCCCTTTGGTTTTGTGCTGTCGGAAATACATCGTTTGAGTGCCCCAGCCGGTCAGACAAGGCATACGGCCGAGGAAGCGAGGGCGACAAAGGACGCGGTTTGATGCGGGCGTAACTGCGCATAAGTGCCGGGATGTCGTCTTCCTGCGCCAAGTCATCATAGAGCGAAAGAATACCCCTAACCATCGCTGAGGCACCGTCAGCGATTTCGAAGAAACCTGGGCTGCACTCCTTAAAAGTGCCGTCGGAATCGAGCTGGTCGCCACAAACTTCTCCGAGAAGTTCATCACAGAATTTTAGGTATCGGGCCCACCCTTCGGCGTGAGCGTTAATTGAGTGTTCTTCCCCAAAGCCACCGAGAGAAAGAAACTTATCCTGCGCCTCTGTCGTTCCAATCGACAGCGCTCCCGATGTCAAAGGTTCCAACAAATCACGCGGGACGAGGGTACGCCCTGGAAGGATATAGCCTCCACGTGTCAGAACGGCTTCGGAAACCAGCGGTGCCAATGCATCCGGCAAACCATCTTGCCTTGCTGTCCCATGACTAACTTGGCGTGCATAGACACGTGGCCATAGCCGGATAGGCACAAAGCCTTCAGCCTCGTCTTGGTCCTTGAAAAGGGCTTGAGTTTGGCGCGGAGGAAGACGACCCGTTACCATTGCGTTTTCGCTGAGGCGTGCATGGCGTCTTAGCTCGCTCATCCTGAACCGCCCTTTGCCAAACATGCTGTCGGAAATGCTGGCACGCCAATAGCTCAACAGCTTTGGGCCGTTATCGTGACTGGGAGCGGAAATATCTTTAGGCATAGCGGGAAAATTCAATTCTTCAATTGTTCTGAGGTGAGTAATTATTCGAGATGGCTTCGTCAGGATGAAGACCCCAGTGGAGAGGTGCTTTCCAAACCAAACAAGCATTTAGTTTGCTGGATGGCAATGTCGGCCTCGAACATTGGCATATTAGACGTGCCTTAAATTATGAGAACGCCGGTGCAATAATCCCTCACTGAAGCGGCCAGAATGTCTGGTTGGCCGGAGTAAAACTCCATCAGTGTTACGCTTTCTGTTTTCAGAGGGCGGGGATGAAGAACGTGGATTTGTACGGTCGGGTACGTCATGCAGTTTTAATTGATGGTATGAGTAGTCGGGAAGCGGCACGAGTATTTGGAGTTGATCCACGCACCGTCGCCAAGATGTTGGCGTTTTCTGTTCCACCCGGATACCGGCGCAACCAACCTGTACTTCGGCCGAAGCTGGATGGCTTTACCGGGATTTTCGATCAGATCCTTGAAGCGGACAAACTGGTTCCAAAGAAGCAGCGCCATACGTCAAAGCGCATCTTTGAACGGTTGCGTGATGAGTATCATTTTGCGGGCGCATCACGATCGTGAAGGATTATATTTTCGCAGCCAGGCAGCGTCAGCGGGAGATGTTTGTATCACTGTCGCATTGGTCTCGGCCTTGGACTGGCTGCCTGTCAGAAGGGCCTGGCCGTCGGCTTCATCACCGCATCGGCATTGGTGCATGAACTCCTCGAAGCCCGGGATGAAAAGCACTTGCTGCGTCTGCAGAAACAGCTGGCTGAATACCGTCTGCTGATTATCGACGAGCTGGGATATGTGCCACTGTCACCAACCGGCGCAGAACTGTTGTTTGAGGTCTTCTCACAGCGCTACGAGCGCGGATCAACCATCGTGACGTCCAACCTGCCGTTCGA
>MAAC01008035.1_pt1 | contig 13607 bp, 14 predicted proteins | sample 1115981 | NCBI WGS metagenome assembly MAAC01 (sample SAMN04961126, study PRJNA320927) | seawater metagenome | isolation source: sample BD02T64 sea water enriched with oil for 64 days | place: USA:Gulf of Mexico | collected 2013-07-27 | reverse complement strand
GCGTTTCTACCTGGCTCCAGAGTGAACCCTTCAGCACGCAATTGATTTAATGTCAGTCGCGTGCATGCCACATTATCATCTGATAATTCCGAATAGATCCAGTTTTCGATATACGCGCCGTCGAGATCTCGGCTGATAGAACGGAGTGCGATATCCGTTTGGGGCCCATAACCTTCTTCACTGATTATTTTCGGCCCAAGCTCCAAATATTTTTCCAGTTTTCCGGCATTTACACTATCTTCTCGAGCCAACATATCGGCCGTGGTAGCTGTTGCTCGTGCGACAGAATCCACAACATTTACATATCGGACAAGCTCGGCCCCGATCGCCATCAGGAGGAAGAGAATTGGAATGCAAATGGCCGTTTCAATAGCGACAGCACCATTTCGATTACTTCGCAAAGATCGCAAGAACGCCATAATTTTTTCTAAATAGAATTTCATGATCATGGTTCGTTTTGAATGATTTTGAGGACTTTTAGAGTTTTAATTTCATCGCTTAAGAGAGCATCGATGTATGGCGTAATAGATTGCCAATTATAGGTTACTTGATAAACAACCAACTGGGATGCTTGGCCGACAACATTTTCACCCGCGATAGCAATTCCATCCACATAATCGGATACGTTGTCGTAAACTTTGATCTCCAGATTGACGTCGTCTAAAGAAATTTCCGTTCCAAAATAATCTTCAATTTCTGTATTAAAATCGGCATGGATTTTGGCAGAGTTGAGAGATTCTCTTTCTTCCTTGTTAAAAACAGCCTGCTGATCTCTCGACACAGAGCGAACGACCTCATGAAGTTTACTGTTAATGTAGTGATATCGAGCGACTTCAATAACGGCGAACATTGACGTAAACGCAATAGGGAAAACGATTGCGAATTCGAGCGCTGAAACTGCTCGGTGGTCTTTAAGAAATTTCGAAAACTGACGGACTGTCAGCCGAATTGAATTTTGGATCAGATGTATCAGTATTTTTAACACCTGCTCACCTCCTCCTAATGGATCTGTCTAGTCACTTTATCTTCATCTTCAAACAACACGCCAAATAGAGGCCCCATGGCTCCGCTGTCGCGTATCAATTTGAAAAATTTTATATTTTCTTGAACTTCTTGCTCAGGAAGGTCCGATCTGGCAATCCGTGCAGCGGCCAAATACTCTCCCTTCATGCCATACGCAAATGACAGATTTTGCCGCATTCGAGCTGTTGAGCCCGGATTGAAAGAAATCTCCGTTAGTACTTTGATTGCTTCGTCATAGTCACCACTAAGGACGAGTGACAAGCCAAGATTGCTTTTGACGCCGTTTGCATTTGGTTCAATTTCTAGAGCTTTCCGGTATAAGTTTTGGGCCTTGAGACTTTCGCCAAGGCCGTCATTCGCAACTCCCATAGCTGCAAGCGCTGTTACGGAATCTGGCACCAAATTATGAGCTCGCCCCAAATAAACAAGCGCTTGATCTGGCGTTTGAAGCGCCAAAAACGAACGGCCAATTCCCATGATTGCAGAGACATTGTCGTGGTCAAATGACAAAACCAATTTAAAAGTACTAATTGCGTCGTGATAAGCACCTATCTCGTGCAAAGCTTCGCCCAACTTTTCAGCAACCTCCATGTTTTCGGAGTTTGAATCCAATAGGTTCTTGTAAATTCGGACGGCAGTTCGATAATCGCCTGCATCTTGTGCAGATTTGGCAACACTCAAATTTGCGACTAATTTCGGTGATTTCTCGAATGGTTCTCCATATTGCTCAGCAATAGGTGTCGTGCAGCCTACAAGAGCAACAGCAAGAATGCCCAGTAGGAGTGGCTGTTTCAATTGCGAATAAAGTTTACGAAGCATTATACGGATCCCTAATTAGCCAATATTTCAATCATTTTATAGACACTTGGACCGGCAACGATGACCATGACCGTTGGCATGATGAACACCATCATGGGCAGGGTCATGTAAGCCGGTAGTTTCGCGGCTTGTTCCTCTAGCCTTACCATTTTGTGCTTGCGGCCTTCAGACGCGATGGTCCGGAATGATTGCGCAAGCGGTGTTCCATATTTCTCTCCTTGTGACAGGATCAAAATAAGTGTCTTGAGTTCTTCAACACCCGTTCGCCTATAAAGATTTTCCAAAGCTTCCCGACGATCAGGCAATATGTTTAATTCGGCACTTGTAAGGTTAAGTTCTGATGCGACAACCTGATGAGACATGCGTAATTCTTTCGCCACGCGAAGAATAAGAGTGTCCAAGGTAAGACCCGCCTCGGCGCAAATAACCATAAGGTCCACGGCATCTGTCACACCGTCTTCTATTACTCGCCGCCGCCTAGATGCCAGCCAAGCGACGATTGCGTCTGGAATGTTACTTGCCATGATAAATCCGACAGCCATTCCAACAATTCGAAGGATCGGATCATCTACAAACATCTCTCTTGATGCGAAGAATAACCAGACAGAACTTGCCCCGATCAAGGAGAACAGGAACTTAAGCGCCATTCCAATGTTGACCGCTTCACTGAACCGAATACCTGCATGAACGAGATTTTTCTCCAGTTTCAAGCGATCAGATTTTCCATATATTGGTATTTTGGAGGCGAGTGAGGACAGGGGAGCCAAAATTCGGAGGAGAGCCGTGGCATTGTCACTCGCTTCAGAAAATTCATATGTATTTTCGTTTGATGTATTCCCGTACTGGCGTCCAACGGGAGACAGAGCAAGGTTTAAACGGTTTTCAATGACCTGTAATTTTAGCACATAACGCCAGTAAAATGCGGATCCAATTGCGAAAAATGCAATTGCCCCCAGTATAATCGCGCTGATGAGTGCCTGTTCAGGGGATAAAAAGGTTATCCAATTGCTAATAAATTCCTGCATCCTGGATTACCTCACCGACTTCATGAGCCAATAGATGCAAAGAAAACCCACGAATAAACTCCCTGCCATATATTCGAGCATGGATTGTCCTGTAGGATTCTCAAAAAAGAAGAAAAATCCCTCTCTATTCGTTGCATACAGGTAAATCGCAAAAAGAAAAGGAATAGCGCCGATTATCGTTGCAGAAACTCGAACTTCCGATGTCGTCGCCTTTACTTTCTTTTTAAGTAAATTCCGTTCCCGTAACAGCTGCGATAAATTGTCGAGGGTTTCCGCAAGTTGGCCCCCTGTTTCACGTTGCAGCAATAAGGTTACCGAAAAAAACCTCATTTCCGGCAAGTCGATCTCGCGGATTGCATCAAGTAACGCGGGTGCCAAGTCGACCCCAATTTTTAATCTGTCGGCTATTCGTGCAAATGTAGGTCCAATTGGTGCCGGCATTTCATTCCCAATTGCCCCAATTCCTTCTGTGACCGGAACGCCTGCGCGGGCTCCGCGGCTTATGATTTCCAAGGCATCCGGGAAATGTTGATAAAATGACTTAATCGCTTTCCCTGCACGATATTGAATGATGGTCAAGGGGAGGCTAATAGCCAAAAGCGCAAATAACCCGATCCCCTTTAAAAGACCAATTCCAAAAAGCACTGATATTAACCCTGCAGAAAATGCTGAGAATATTGTCGCAATGCCCATTATCCGCACTGCTAACTCGCGGCCGCCGGCAAGTGCCGTCCGTGTTTCAATAAAAGCCATAATACGCTTCACTAGAAAGTGCTGATCACCTTCTTCTCGAAAAACGTTTTCAGAAGGTCCTGAATTACTCCCAAGAGCCTGATAACCGGTCACCATCGACAGGCGATCATTGATCCCACGTTCATTTTTTTGACGAACTGACAGCCATGCGAAGAAAACCGCTCCCAAAAATGCCAAAGCAAAAAAGGCTGATAGTGCAACGATATCAGCATCGGACAACCCAAATGATTGGAGCCAGACTATCATGCGATTGCTTCCTGCAAAGCATCGGTTAATCCGTAATATTTGGCTTGATTATAAAATTTCGGCCGAATTCCGCTGGAAACAAAATTCCCGGCCAGACTGCCATCCGCATTTTCGTCTTTATATTCATATGTAAACAGATCTTGTGTGACTATTACGTCACCTTCCAAGCCTACAACTTCAGTGATTGAGGTGAGACGGCGACGACCATCACGCATACGCTCCTGATACAGGATCAAATCAACGGCACTCACAATTTGCCGCCGGATAGCCAAAATAGGCATCTGCATCGTGCCCATCAGCATCATGTTTTCCAGACGTGTCAGAGCATCACGGGCAGAGTTAGAGTGAATAGTCGACATGCTACCGGCATGTCCTGTATTCATGGCTTGCAACATATCAAAAGCTTCGGCGCCGCGGACCTCTCCAATAATGATACGATCAGGTCGCATACGAAGGGAGTTACGAAGTAAATCCCGCTGCGTAATTTCTCCCGCGCCTTCAATATTTTGCGGGCGTGTTTCCAGGCTGATGACATGAGGTTGCTGAAGTTGTAATTCTGCAGCATCTTCTATGGTGACAATTCGCTCCCGCCTGTCGATCAAACGTGACATGGCGTTCATCATAGTTGTCTTTCCAGACCCTGTTCCGCCCGCTATAATAACGTTCAATCGAACGCGCGCGGTAATTTCCAGTAATCGCGCCATACCCTTTGATAAACTGCCCGAGCGAACAAAATCATCTAAGGAAAGGGCATTTTTAGGAAATTTCCGAATTGAAATACAGGTTCCTTTTAATGTGAGCGGCGGCGCAATTACGTTCACCCTGCTGCCATCCGCCAGGCGAGCATCAACCATAGGGCTGCTCTCGTCTACCCGCCGCCCAACACGAGATGCAATTCGTTGTGCGATACGCAACACGTGCAGATCATCCCGAAATGTTATGTCTGTTTCTTCGACAATGCCGTTGCGCTCAACAAATACACTGTTAGGTCCATTGACCATGATATCCGCAATGGTATCGTCTTTCATTAGCGGCTCAATCGGTCCAAGGCCCAACATGTCGTCCAACATTTCAAGGGCGATCAGTTCTTGTTCTTTTTGATTGAGCTGCAAACGTTGTTCAACAGCAATGTCACCTACCGCTTTGTTTATTTGAGAGAGAAGCTGTTCAGAATTTGTACGCGCCGCAACAGCAGGATCAATGCGAGAAAGAAGAGCGTCACGAATGGCTTCGCGGGCGAAGATCGACTTTACTCCGCCATCAGTTCGAGATCCTGCCGGTTGGACAGAAGGAGTGACAGGGGCAGTAGGCGCCAAATTTGACGCATCACTCGTATCTTGTGCATTATCGTTCGGCGTATGGGAATCTTTTCTTCCGAACATCAGGCTTTCCTTTTCAACACACCAAATAGGCCGCGGCGAACAGCGTTCGGATCCCCTACTAATCCATGGGCCAATTTGCGAACAGCTTTGGAGGCTGCGCCTTTTTGCATTGCAAAAGGTTTGCCTAAAACAGAGGCTTTTATGCCCGCACTTTTTGCATATGGAATTTCATAGTCAATTTTGCGTTTAAGAGCCTCTTCAATTTTTTTCGTTTTCAGGGTACCGCGTTGTGGAGGTAAAATATGGTTGAGAATTAGCAATGTCCTGCCATTGGGATTGCCATTATCCAACTCATTCATATATCGGGCAGCATCTCGAACCGATGCGATATCAGACGTAACAACAACTATTCTCAAGTCTGCACTCTTTGCGACTTCCATCAACTCACTGTCAATTGCAGGTGGCATATCCAGCCCGACATAGTGAAATTGTTTCTGTAAACTGCGAACCAGCTCGTTTACCGCTGGGCCTTGAAGCCGTGTTTCTGATCCAAGCGGTTCTTCGGATGACAGGATACGAAGTCGCTTGCCAACACTTATCATCGCGCGTTCTAGAAACAGAGGGTCCAGACGATCACTATTGTGCAATATTTCGCTAAGGCCTTGATTGGATTTCAAATTGAAAGCCAGCCCGAGAGTTCCCGATTGCAGATTAAGATCGACAAGAGCAACACGGCGTCCTAAATCTTCTGCAATCAGCCATGCGATGTTGCTCAGAAGAGTGGTTGCACCCACACCGCCGCGGGAGCCGACGATTGCGACCACTTTACCAGCACGTTGCCGTGCTTGCGATAAGGGGAGTATTCCCAAGGCTTGATGCAGGGAACGACTGAACAAATCATAGGGCAGCGGTTTGGCCAAATAATCCTGAATACCCATCTGCACCAGATCGCGAAACAATCCAATATCGTTTCGTTTGCCAATGACAATTACCTGCACACTGGGCTCACACACATTGGCAAGACCATCCAGATCATTTGCTGGAAAATCAGAATTACTGACATCAACGATCAACACTTTGGGAGATTCATGGCCTGTAAAATAATTGATAGCATCCTTAACGGATCCACGGGCAACTACAGAACTACTTTGTCCCATACGGCGCAGGTATTCCGCGATGACTGTTTCTGTGTCACCATCATCTACAAATGCCATGACATCGCGAAATTCTGCAACATTCACAGATCCATCGACTGGTTTTAGTGCAATCGCCATCAAATTCTTTCCATTAATTGTCCAAAAAATTGGATGTAGTGGATTCCGGAAGCGGTTTTAGTTTATCCGAATAGTATCTACGTACGGCGCCAACTGCTGTTTGACCGCTCGCAAGACCCAAGGGTCTGCCATGAACCAAATCTCTTGGGTTGACGAGTGTTAGCGCCAGATTTCGATTTACAGTACATCCCCAGTTACTACTGTTCCTGTTACTGGCATTTATTAGATTTCCGTTGCTCCAATCCTCACATTTAGCAAGGTTCAGAAAAAACTGATCTACGCGCAGCGTGACTGTCATCGGTTCTTCGTTTGATCCAATCGGGGTCAATTTAATCTGGTTTGCTGACACCCCCAGATCATCCAACATTCCGACGACAAGATCGGTAGATTTCATGTCAGGGGATAACACCCAGATCTCCGCTGTCGCGTCCGCACCGATACTTTTAAGAAATTTATCAATTTCAATCTTGCTACCAGACTTCGGCTGATGGTGATCCAGCCGAATATCGAATTGGTGGCTCACCAACTCGACTTGTACCGGTTTCGTGCTTTCTTCGGATGACCATTTTGCCGCTTCTCGGGTACAGCCCGACACCATAACGACAGCGATTAAGGCCACGACAAACATATTATTTTTCATCATTTTCATCTTTGTCACATCCCTAATAATAAAAACCGGCAGCACCGTTCAATCGTGTCCCGCCCGGGCCCATTGTTTGGCGCAAGGTTGGGGAAACACCGGGGCGTGCGACACGGTTTTCAAAAATTCGCTCCAAGTCCGAAGACGGTCGGTAAGCTGACATTGGGCTTGCATATTGATTTGTTTCCGTTGGCTGAACCACATAGGCCGTTGCGATCACCACAAGCTCCGTTTCATTTTTCCGATAAGAGTCTGAACGAAAGAGAGGTCCTAATATGGGCAGATCGCCAAGGCCCGGAAATTTGGAAACAATATTTCGGCTGTCATTTTGCAATAATCCGGCCAGTGCAAAACTTTGCCCACTTGCAACTTCAATTGTGGTTTCTGTACGCCTTGCAGAAATGGCAGGAATGACGAAGTTATTTAGCACAACAGCGCCTTCATTTGACAATTCGCTGACTTCCGGACGAATGCGAAGTGAAATACGGTTGTCTGACAAGATCGTAGGGACAAAATCCAAAATTACACCGAATTTTTTAAACTCGATCGTAATTTCATCTGCATCAGTAGAAACCGGAATTGGGAACTCTCCGCCGGCAAAGAAGCTGGCTGTCTCACCCGAGACTGACGTCAGATTTGGCTCTGCCAGAACAGAGATAACACCTTCTTCAGCCAACGCATCGATAACAGCTGTCGCTGATATTCTTGAATCTGTGAAACCAATTCCAGCGCTCCCCCCATTCAAGGCTGTTATACTGCTGTTAGCCACAAGGGCGCCGGCCCCTGTAGTGATGGGGTTCCGCCCGGTTAAAAGGCCAACGGCGAAGTTTCCAGGGGATAAAAGAACGTCCCAATTAATACCAAATTCACGTGTTACTTCCCGTGACATCTCGGCAATTCGTACCCGAATATTGACCTGATTTGAGGCTGAGATTTTAAGTTGATTAATAGCTCCGCCGTCTTCACCAATAAATCCTTCGGCAATAGACATGATGGCTTCGGCAACCTCTGCGCTGTCGACTGTTCCGCGAACAAGAATGCGTCCTGGTGTTGAACTGATGGACACAGATACATGTGGGAATTCTGTGTTGATCATTTCTTTCAAGTCGCTGTAATCGCGATAAACCTTGATTACTTTTTTCAGGATTATTTTTTCGTTTTTATCCAGCGCATACAGCGTGGTTTCACCGATTTGTTTTGCCAAAACAAAAATACCGCGGGAAGAACTTGTTTGAATATCCGCAATTTCCGGATTGGCTATAAATATTTGCTTTGCAGGGCGCGAAAGCGTGAAAAACATGCCTTTGTTCACTTCCAACCGAGTGTTCTCTTCGGCGGCAAAGGATAGCCCGCCAACACCAATCACAAAAAAACAACCCATTAATAGAGACGTCAGGAAACGCTGAACAAGTCCCCAATTCATATTTTTGTCACGCACCATTACTTTCCCCATAAGCTACTGTGTTTTCTCAGCAGAATCGTTCATAATTGTCCGGCTTGCACTGCCTCTGATAATTATGAGCTCGTCAGCTTTCTTTCTCTCTTTTTGAATTTCTTTTGGTGGCCGTCGCAAGGCTTGCGATACATCCGACCCCCAAGTCGGCTTCAAGGCAACTTGGGTATCTTCCGTATTACTGTCGTCGACAACCAAACTGCGAAGGCTCAAAGACAACTCCCCAATACGGGCGGCAACACTTACCATTTCCGCTTGCGATGGGCTGACTTCTAGTGTGGCGGTACTGCTTATCCGGTCGCTTGTTTCAAGATCCGCGTCTGCCAGATTTTCAACGTCCCGGCCCATGGCGATCACACGAATATTCTGCATGATGGTTTCGGCGAGCATCTGGTGTCCGATATCGCCGCTCTCTTGTCGTCCGCGTTCGCCTTGCGTCAAGATTACATCCACATGATCCCCCGGATTAACCAGGCCCGCATTGCCCGTAACGGCATTTATCGAGACAGACACAGCCCGTTTCCCGCTATGTAATACCGCGGCCAAAAAACCACGTTGTCCCGGTTTTACGAGGTTAGCAGCCGTCAAAGGGTCTCCTTTTTGAATCCGGCGACGCGCAACCGCACCGATTAAATCATCCCGACTGATGACCCCTTCCAGTAAATGTTGCGATAGAACAACCGTACGCTCCGTAGATTTCCACGCCATATCTTCAACATGCAGGAAAGCACCAACATCGAGATCCGAATCAGAAATAAGGATTTTGACAAGTTCAATTTTCTGCACTGGTTGCGGCGCAACCGCAGCCTGTACCGGCTGAATAGCAGGCGTGAGCACATAGCGAATTCCTGCAACGATACCGCCCCCAAATATGATGAAAGCCAGAAAATAGATAAAAACGCGTGTTACCATGTACCCCCCATTCGCAACCCCTTGTTATCCAAGACCTGCGATATCATACAAAATCGCCACACCGCCGACCGCAATCGCGACCCCATAGGGCAATTCAATATTTTTTATTCCACCAACAAAAAATTCGGGTGCCGGTTTCTTGAACATCGACTCAAAAAACCAGTTTGCCCCGATTAAAACAGCGGGACTTTTATGAAAAAATGCCGATGCTAGATAAATCAGGCCGAGTACACCGCCCGCCAATGTTGTCACAATGAACAGTGTCAAAATATGTTCGGGTCCGGCCCAAAACGCGAGGGCAGCAATTAATTTCACATCCCCGCCGCCAAACCAGTCAAACGCATAAATAACCATCCCGCAAAAGAAAGCAGCAGTACCGACAAGCAAATACCCCGTTGCCTCAGCCCATTGAACTTCGAGGAATATGTGAAACAAGGCCAGTGCAAAAACCGCGATAGACAGCACATTTGGAATAAGACGAAACCGTATATCCCAAATGGCTGCCATCACCAACAGAATGCAGGTGATGGCAATTGATAAATACACGTTGCTTTTTCCAATTAAGTGAAAGCACCGTTTAGTTTGTCTTTCAAAGTTGTAATGAATGTCCCCGTATCAGCAAATATCAGTGTAACCGCAGCGCCAATAGCACTAGCCAAAATTGCGTATTCAAGGGCGGAAACGCCGCGCTCGTCTTTTGCAAATGTAGTTAAAAATTTCTTCATAATCCCCTCCAAAAATAAATCCAAAGTATGAATAGAGTAGATACTATTCAATCAAGTACATAACAGCCGCACAATAGATCACACACGTCTGGAGTTGTTAATATAGCAATTTTACTATATATAATTGCTAAATTTGGTTGATAAACTGCTCTAAATTATCGTGTATTTTCTTGACCTTAAGGCACAAGAGATGAAAAATGGTGAGCGCTTATATGAGTTTTCCCAACTTGCTGGGCAAGCAGTCGACCAAAATGAATTGTGGGGAGTTTTAAAATCCACTCTTTCCTCATTTGGTGTGCAGTGGGTGAACTATGCGTTCGGTCCGCCGGACAATCTCATCTTCTTATCCAGCATGTCCCAAGAGTGGCTGACATTCTATTCAGACCATTATGCGCAAACAGATTATCTGGTCGATCATTGCAATAATTCAGCCCAACCCTTGTCATTGGACATCTCACATTTCAACGGTGAATTCGGATTGGACCAGATCAATAAGACCATGATGCATGACTTGAAAGATATGGGCGCTCGCGGTGGTATCACCGTCCCGCTTCAGAATAACAATTCTCATTTCATATGCGGATCAGGCTTGTTTTTTGGTCTTAGTGAGAGAGAGACAAAACATGCCATGGAAAAGGACGGTGATGAAATGGCACTGCTCATGCACAGTTTTCACCAGTATGTTAGCCCATTGAGTAGGCCTGATCTGTTAACACAACGAGAAATAGATGTTTTGCGGTATCTGGCGCTCGGCCTCCGTCCCGATAGGATTGGGGAAGAAATGGGCCTTCAGGTGTCGACAATTAACCAGCACATTCAAAAAGCAATGCGACGTCTTGGCGCAAAGACGCGTGAGCAGGCGATCGTAGTTGCCTTGAGCAAGCGCCAGTTGATCCTGTAAAATATTCAGATACGTTACAGAACCAGTTGCCTAGTGATCAGTGCTTTCACAAGCGCTTGTTCTCGGGTCTTCGCGCCAAGACGCAATCTCGCTTTCTGGATATGTAAATTCACTGTCCCATTTTTCAAATTCATTTTTTCGGCTATTCGATCCGGGCGCAATCCGATTGCCAGATACCGCAATACATCTTTCTCGCGGTCTGTAAGCAGATGTTTTTTAGTAAAAGGTAACCCATCCGATGATCGAAAAAGTTCATCATTTTTCTTGATCTCAAATCGGCTCATAGCTTGATTTACCAAATGGAAAACAACGTTCAAACTACCCCCGTGTTGGGAATAAAGATCCTGCATTTCCGCGTCATCTGTATTGAAAAATGCTGACACTCCGGACACTGTAGTCAACGAGGGTGTTGGCAATGGCGTAAAAAGTGCGCAGCTTGAGCCGAAGTCTTTCAGATCTTCAAGCATTAGCTGGTTGATCTCATCTATTCCTGTGCTGCCAGAGCGAGTTCGACTGTCAGACACTATCGAATTGAAATGAGAAGCGCAGTGTTTCACAACAAAATCAGTTGCCGCATATTTCTCTGCGTGTAAAGCACGCCACTCTTTGCTCATCGTCGAAAAATAGGAAAGTTGGCCCGGCACACCATGAGCATAATTGAGACCCGTAATGTTGTAGTAACTCATATAGCCTTTAAAAAGGTTCCAAATATCGGCTTGTGAATTAACAGATATTAAACTTTGACTGAAGTCTTGTATTCTATTGTTTCGATGAAAAAACATAATCAACCCAATCAAACCATTTACGCCAAAGGTGTTAATACGCCACTCATTTTTATTCGCATGCTTACAAATTCTTGTCCAATCAACCTGGTGCAATTTCTGTTACAAATTGTTACAAATCTATTTGGAGGAATTCAATGCAGATTTTTTACATTGCTACAGGCCATAAATATTCATCCAAATTACCAATATCCGAAACAGTGTTTTTTGTTGTGATGCTGTAGGAAAATTCGAACACAAACAAGAATCTAACAAAATACACATTTTATGAGGTTCCCAGGTAAGCTATTGATCCAACAGGCCCTCTTTCATTTGTTGCGATTGGCCTCATCAGGCAACATAATAATAGCTGTTTTTTTCAACTATTCTGTGAGGTTTTGATGAAGCAAGCACGCGTTCTTAGCGCATTGGAAATGAAACGGTTATTGGCTGTAATTGAAACTGGAAAGCACCCTGCTCGCAATCGTCTTGCGATAATGTTGTCATATCTCGCTGGGTTTCGTGTAGGTGAAATTGCTCAGTTAAAGATCACAGATGTATATCAATTAGATGGTTCAGCTAGAGAGCAGATATTACTGCCAGCTGATTATACCAAAAGCAACGAAGCACGTGTAATTTTCGTCAGCAAGAAATTGAAGAAGGAGCTGATCGCTTTTCAATGCAGTGATAGCTTTCCTTCTAAACATGAAGGTCCGCTGTTACTGACACAAAAGAGAACCGCCTTCTCCCCAAACACACTCTGCCAGCTATTTGGTGAACGTTACAAACGTGCAGGAATTGATGGTGCATCAAGCCATAGTGGAAGGCGTTCGTTCATTACCAAGATGGCCCATAGTGGTATTTCCCCAAAGGTCATAATGACATTGGCAGGTCACAAACATCTTGGAACTACGCAGCGGTATATTGATGTTAATGATGAAATGCTACGAGCTGCAGTAGATGTCGTTTGAACGACGATTGAAAACTCAATTCATAGCATTAATTGTATAGGCTCTGACTTGATCTGGTATTTCACATAAGTTAATTCCTAGCTAAACTGACACAGTAGGGTTTCGGTGCATTCATAATAAGAAATGTCTGTTGTTAAAGGGGGAGCGGTCCTGCGCCGGAAGTTATCAATCTGGGCTGCTATTGACCCGAACCGGAAGTTTCAGCTCCCGACGATAAGCCTTATATGGCTTTCGAATATTCCTTTCAATGCGTAATGATGAAGAGGTGAAATTGCCGGACTGCCTGAGCCAGAAAACTCTGAGAGGACGTTTAATGATGCCGGCCTAGCTCACTTCTAATAGCGCTCTTGAAACCGCCTGCAAATGGCTCTGTCATCGGCGATGGGATTATTCGACGAATTCCGATGTCTGGTCCTTTTGGCGTCAGTGCGGAGAGAAAAATCTGGATACGAGCGGGGAGCTTGATCCTCTGCCGCACCAATTAATCAAGAGGACGAAATTGTGAACGGGATAGGCGCGCTTCCGACGGTTAAATAGTTGCGTAAGAGGTTGGCTGGAAGTGCGTTGGAATTACAACGGCGTTGTTAGGATATCAGCAACTCCGGTCTTAGCTTGTACACCGGAGCCGCTATTGTTTATTTTCCAATTCAGTCTGAAACTGAGTTAGGCTGCTTTGACATCTTTCAAGAAAGTGCTGATGTCATTTTTTAACGTTTCCGATTGCGCCATCAAGCCTTTTGCGGCCTTTAACACCTCACCAGCAGATTTTCCTGTCTCGTTTG
>MAAC01000742.1_pt1 | contig 13608 bp, 12 predicted proteins | sample 1115981 | NCBI WGS metagenome assembly MAAC01 (sample SAMN04961126, study PRJNA320927) | seawater metagenome | isolation source: sample BD02T64 sea water enriched with oil for 64 days | place: USA:Gulf of Mexico | collected 2013-07-27 | reverse complement strand
CAAATACAAAATCGGTGTTTCGCCGTTAGTCGTTATATCATTGCTTTCAGGAACGGATATTCCTGTTTCGATTTGTACAGAGCTCTTTATTGATGCAACACGGGTACATTGATGTACCTCTTCAAAGTTGCAATGTGAATGCTATGTTTATTTTATCAATTGGTCAAATAAAACACGAAAAAGTATCTGAGTTCTTAATCGATGGCTTTAATAAATGGGTAGATCTGGGGAGGGGAATTGTGACCTTCAAAAATTAAACCAGAGAACTTAAGGCAGGTTTTCTTTCAGGGCAATTTCAATACGGATAGATTCTTGTGCGGAGTTGATTGTCGTTCCGTCGCTTTTTGCTCGGAGTACTCGCAGCGCACTACGTATTACATGGCCGACGTTTTGAGTGATAACGGCATCAAACAGTCCGGCCTTGAGCGCTTCTCTACAGTGGGGTGTAAGTTCGTGTGCGATGACAACAAGATCCTTTATCACCTCGCGCTCGAGAAGGATGTCGGTAAGGGCCCGGTTGCGCGAAGAAAGGGAATATATGCCCGTGATATCGGGGGTGGAATCAAGGGCTGTTGCAACAACTCGGTGTATCGTCTCTGGGTCATCGTGTCCCTCAATGGAGGGCAGGATTTCAATCTGTGGAAATTCTTCTGCCATGACCTGGTCGAAGCCAAGCCGCCGTTCAATACTATCACGGGCCTGCATGGAATTTACCAGTACCAGTACTTTGCCACGGTGCTTTCCCATAAAACGGCCCATCAGGCTCCCGGCAGTCCTTCCGGCGGCGAGGTTATCAACGCCAGCGAAGTGATCGCGTTCTGTATTTGGAAGATCTGAGACGAGGGCAGCAACGGCGATACCTTCGCTTTTCAGGTGCCGAATGGCATCACGAAGATGGGGTGTCTCAGGGGCCATGATGGCAACACCGTCGATCTCGTTACTATCCAGAGAGTTCAGGGTTCGCACAAGTGCATGGGGATCATGCGAGGGGACGGATATAACGCTAATATCCATTCTGTCGCTAATACCTGAGTTTGTCGCCTCTACGATTTCTTCACGGAGAGCGGTCAGAAATTGGCTGTCGTGCTCTGGTAAAACAAAAAGGATTTTGTAGTGGCGTTGCCGCGCAAGATTTGCTGCGGACAGATCGCGCACATAGCCAAGTTTTTCAATGGCTTGGTTTACTTTCGTGATTGTTTTTTGCCGAACGCCTGGGCGTTCGTTGAGAACCCTGTCGATGGTGGCAAGGCTAACGCCGGCTTCTCTGGCTATATCATTTGTTGTTGGTCGCGACACGATCCCCTCCGTGAGTGAAATATATTTACGATTATTGAGGTGCGTCAATCATAATATAATAATAAAGGGCTTTTTTATCTTTTCTCAAATCGTTTCTCAAACCTTTTTCTCTGAGAAAATTGTCGATTCACCATGAATATCTCTGGATTTCTCTAATATTCGGTACGAGTCGGTTTATTTTTATTAATGAAACAATCGTTGAGCTATAAGGCGTTACATGTTTTTGAGGTACGTACCTCAAAAACATGTAGACAGGTGAGCTACGTTTAAATAACCTGCAAACAGTACCGAAGTGTGGGTCGTAGAAGTTTTGGCGCTTGCTGTAACTTGAGTAGAGCCAGACAGGTGCGGCACCTAAATAAATCGTAAAAAAATTGGGAGACTGGATAATGAAAGCGGCAACAATAATAGCTGCAACTTTGATGGCATCTGCTGGTGGCCTTGTCACTGCAAATGCGCAGGCGGAAGATTTGACTTTGTGTTGGGCAGCTTGGGATCCGGCGAATGCACTGGTTGAGCTCAGTAAGGATTTTGAATCACAAAGTGGCCACAGCATGAGTTTCGAATTTGTGCCCTGGCCCAATTTTGCTGATCGCATGCTCAACGAACTTAATTCCGGCGGTAAACTTTGTGATCTTCTGATCGGCGATAGCCAGTGGATTGGCGGTGGTGCTGAAAACGGCCATTACGTGAAACTAAATGACTTCTTTAAAGAAGAAGGCATCAGCATGGATGATTTCGCCCCGGCAACCGTTCATGCCTATTCCACTTGGCCAAAAGGCACGCCGAATTACTATGCCTTGCCCGCGATGGGGGATGCGAACGGATGGTTTTATCGCAAAGATTGGTTTGATCGTCCCGAAATTCGTGCGGCCTTCAGGGCTGAACACGGGCGTGGATTGAGTGAGCCAAAAAATCAGTTGGAACTCTTGGAAATAGCAAAATTTTTCCAGGGCCGAGAAATTGATGGAAAGAAAGTGTACGGGGCTGCTATCCACACTGAACGTGGATCAGAAGGCATCACGATGGGTGCCACAAGTATGCTTTACCCTTTTGGGTTTAAGTATGAAAACACGCCCGGGAAATATGACATGGAGGGAGCTGTTAACTCTCCAGAGGCTATTGAAGGGCTTGAGTTTTATAAAAAATTCTATGACTGTTGCACGCCACCAGGCTACACCAATTCCTATATGACCGAAGGTCTGGATGCTTTTAAATCTGGTCAGGTTGCAATTGCAATGAACTGGTTTGCTTTCTTTCCTGGCCTTTATTCTGATCCGGATGTTGGGGGTGAAAAAATCGATTTCTTCGTTAATCCTCCGCAAAATCAGGCCGGTTCGACACTGGGTGGTCAGGGGATCTCTGTTATCAGTTATTCTGAAAAGCAGGATGCCGCTCTTGAATACGTGAAATGGTTCGCACAGCCGGATGTTCAGGCAAAATGGTGGGACCTTGGCGGGTATTCAGCACACAACGCCGTTTTGAATGATCCAAGCTTTCCTGACAGCCAGCCGTTCGCAGCTGACTTTCTTGTTGCCATGCAGGATGTTCAGGATTTCTGGCAGGAACCTGCTTATGCAGAGTTGCTGTTGGCAATGCAAAAACGCTTGCACGACTATGTCGTTGCCGATCAGGGCACAGCCAAGGAAGCTTTGGACAAGTTGATCGAAGACTGGACCGAAGTCTTTGAAGACGAAGGCAAGCTATAAACCCCGTGGTGATGCTCTCTTGCGGGAGAGCATCGCTTAAAAGGATTTTGGCGTGCAGGGATGTTTTCCTTTACCCAAGGCTTCTGGCTTTGGGAACCTTGCACGCCTCTAACTAAGTGAGTTAAAGACCTCATGTCTGACACCCCCATGACCCGTGTTGCAGAGGCGACGCCTCCTCGGATAGCCAAAAAAATAAAAGGTTATTCAGACCGGACGATTGCCTGGCTCTTTGTGGGACCGACTATTTTTTTACTGTTGGCCATTAATATCTTCCCGTTGCTCTGGTCAATTTACCTGAGTTTCACAAATTTCCGGGCCAATCGTCCAAACCGTGATGTGGATTGGGTCGGATTGCGAAACTATGAACGGATCCTCACCGATAGTGATATCTGGCTTAATATGCAGGCAACGGCACATTTCCTGTTCTGGACTATTTTCTTTCAGGTCCTGATCGGATTTACCGTGGCCTGGCTCATCAACAGAAAGTTCAAAGGGAACGATCTCTGGACGACGATTATCGTCTTTCCCATGATGCTGTCACCTGCTGTGGTCGGTAATTTTTGGACCTTTCTCTACCAACCACAAATTGGGTTGTTTAACTATGTCGTTGCATTCTTTACCGGCGTGGAACCCTCCAGTTTTGATATGATCGGATCAGTTCAACTGGCGCCCTGGGCAATTATTATTGTCGATACCTGGATGTGGACCCCGTTTGTGATGCTGATCTGCCTGGCAGGCTTGCGCTCCATTCCCGAGTATATCTATGAGGCCGCAGAGATTGATCGTGCCTCCAAATGGCGACAATTCTGGACCATAACAGTGCCTATGATTCTCCCCTTCCTGATGTTGGCAGTTCTGTTTCGAGGTATCGAGAATTTCAAGATGTTCGATCTGGTGGTCCAACTCACAGGTGGTGGTCCGGGATCAACCACTGAACTGGCGTCAATAAATCTAAAACGTGAAGCCTTTGAAAAATGGCGCACGGGATATTCCTCGGCTTTCGCAATTGTTCTGTTTGTCACGGTATTTGGCCTGGCGAACATCTATGTCAAAGCACTTAACAAGGTGAAAGAGAGATGAGTTATTCAATAACGGAACCCTCTTCAGGACAGAAATGGTTGGCAGGTACACTTGTTATTATGTACGCACTGATCACAATTATGCCCTTGATTTGGGTGTCCATTACAGGGTTCAAGTCCTCTCAGGATAGTATTAGTTACCCACCAAAAGTCGTTTTTGAGCCCACTCTGGAAGGTTACGTAAATCTTTTTACGACCCGATCAAGGGTGAGTGCCGAGCAGCTTGAAAACCTTCCGCCACCAGAAGGTTTTGCCGAAGAAATTGTTCGCGACCGAGGCATGATTATTGTCGGACCTTCAAAGTTTGGCGAGCGGTTTCTCAACTCTGTTATCATCGGTTTTGGTTCAACTTTCTTATCTATTTTTCTGGGCACACTCTCGGCTTACGCCTTTAGTCGCTTCAAGATTCCCTTAAAAGATGACCTGTTGTTCTTTATTCTGTCGACACGAATGATGCCGCCTATTGCCGTGGCAATTCCAATATTCCTGATGTACCGGGCAATTGGTCTCAGCGATACGCATCTTGGCATGATCCTGCTCTACACAGGGGTGAACATCAGCCTTGCTGTCTGGCTTCTCAAAGGCTTCATTGATGAAATTCCGCTGGAATATGAAGAGGCCGCACTGATCGATGGATACACACGTTTTCAGGCGTTCTATAAAGTTGTGTTGCCACAGGCAATCACCGGCATTGCATCAACCGCGATCTTCTGCCTGATCTTTGCCTGGAATGAATATGCCTTCGCGGTTCTGTTGACTTCAGGGACGGCACAAACAGCACCGCCTTTCATTCCGACAATCATTGGTGTTGGTGGACAGGACTGGCCTGCCGTGGCCGCAGGTGCAACGATTTTCCTTTTACCAGTGATGGTTTTCACGATTTTACTGAGGAAGCATCTGTTGCGCGGAATTACCTTTGGAGCAGTACGCAAATGACACAATTCATCTCTGATCTTTTTCGCTTGCGGCGTGGTCCCTGGGAAATTGTCGCGTCGATCCTTATCGCCCTTGGTGTCGTCATGTTGATGCAGCCCTTTGTTCTCTGGGCCTTCACCTATTCCTTTATTACAACCCTGACCGGCACCGTCATGTTTATCATTGTCAGTCATTTTCCGGAATAAAATCATGGCCAAAATTGTTATCAAAAATCTGAAGAAAGAGTTTGGCTCCTTCACGGCTGTGCAGTCTTCTTCTTTCACAATCGAAGACGGGGAGTTCTTTATGCTACTTGGCCCGTCTGGGTGTGGGAAAACCACAACCTTGCGGATGATCGCAGGGCTGGAGTTACCTACGGGTGGTGAAATCTATCTGGACGGGGACGAAGTCAGCCAAAAGCCGGCGAGCCAACGTGATATTGCCTTTGTCTTTCAGATGTTTGCGCTCTATCCCCACATGAATGTGCGCAAGAACATTACTTATCCCTTGCTTAGCCAAGGTGTTCCCAAGGCACAGATCAAGGCAAAGCTCGATGAAGTCGCTTCAATCCTTGGCATCCACGACATTTTGAACCGCCCTGTTGGTGGTCTGTCAGGGGGCGATCGCCAGCGGGTTGCCCTGGGGCGTGCTATTGTCCGCGATCCCAAGGCTTTCATGATGGATGAGCCACTTGGCGCGCTGGATGCGGAGTTCCGTGAACATATGTCAGAGGAACTGCGTGCACTGCATGACCGGATGAAGGCAACCACAGTTTATGTGACGCACGATCAACTGGAAGCCATGCAGATGGGGGACAAGATTGTTGTTATGAACCACGGTGTTGTCGAGCAATTCGGAACCCCACAAGATATTTATGATAAACCTGCGACGATGTTTGTTGCTGATTTTATCGGTTCTCCTTCGATGAATTTTCTGCGTTACCAGGGAAAGGTTATGCCGGGAGTAACAGAGGTATCCCTGGGGGAAACGACCTTCTCTGTTCCGAAACAGGTGGAAGCTGCTGAGGGTAAACTGGTTTTCGGTGTTCGCCCCGAACACATCACGCTGACAAGTGAGGGGGATTACAGAGCCAGTGTCAAAGCCACTGAATATCTGGGGACCACACAAATTGTCACACTTGATACCGCGAACGGTTCTGTCAAAGCGCGGATCAGTTCTGCGCAACCTGCCAAAGTTGGAGAACAGGTGGGATTGGACTTCCATCCCGATACCATAACGCTTTTTAACGAAAAAACGGGTGCTGCCCTTCGCTCAACCCTGCATGAAGGAGTGCGAGCAAATGGCTGAAGTTATCCTGAACAACGTGACGAAAAAATTTGATCTGGATACAGGAATAGAAGACGTTTCCTTGACTGTACCGGATGGCGCTTTTGTCGTTCTACTTGGACCAACCGGGGCAGGGAAAACCACAACTTTGCGTCTTATTGCCGGATTGGAAAAACCGGATCAGGGACAGATCAGTATCGGAGGGCAAGATGTTGCTTCTCTGACGCCTGCACAACGTGATGTGGCGATGGTTTTCCAGCAATATTCGCTTTATCCCCATTTGTCTGTGCGTGAAAATTTGGCCTTTCCGCTGAAGTCGCCGATTTTAAACACACCCAAAGAAGAAATCGACCGAAAGGTCGGGGCAATAGCTGAAGTGCTGCAGATCTCTCATAAGCTGGATAACAAGGCAACAGCCCTATCTGGTGGTGAAATGCAACGCGTGTCTATTGGCCGGGCACTGGTTCGCTCTCCCTCGATTTATCTGATGGACGAACCTTTGAGCTCACTTGATGCCAAATTGCGCTCTGAACTCCGGGTTGAACTGAAGCGTATTCAGGAAGAACTCGGTGCCACAATGCTTTATGTGACCCATGATCAGATAGAAGCCATGACAATGGCGACCCACATCGGGGTTTTGGATCAGGGGCGGCTGGTCCAATTTGGGACGCCGCGAGAAATTTATGAAAATCCGGCCAGTACCTATGTGGCAACCCGGTTGGGACAACCTCGGATAAATACCCTGCCTGTAGAGCTTTTCGGCAATGGTCCTGTTGGTGCCAAAACCATCGGCCTCAGGCCTGAACACATCAAACAAGGAAGTGGCGGGAATAGCACCGTAAGGCGTGTGGAGCATCTGGGCGACCAAACCCGGTTGCACCTGTCGTTTGAGGGGCATGATATCATCACCTTAACCGATGTGCATACAAAGCTCAGTCCCGGTGACAAGATTTCCATTCAGCCTGACAACCCACTTTTCTTTGACGCTAACGGCGCGCGTATCGGATAAGGACAATATTTTTATGACACAATTTATTAACGCGAAAGAAGACCTTGTAACCGAAGCGCTGGACGGTGTTTTGCGAACAGAAAATGGTCACTTGGCCCGTCTGGATGGTTATCCACACATCAAGGTTGTTACCCGAACTGACTGGGACCAGTCCAAGGTGGCTCTGGTTTCGGGGGGTGGATCGGGACACGAACCTTCTCATGTTGGTTTCGTGGGCAGGGGAATGCTGACTGCCGCTGTTTGCGGCGACGTTTTTGCATCGCCCTCTGTGGATGCGGTTCTTGCTGGTATATTGGCTGTCACCGGAAAGGCAGGCTGTCTTCTGATCGTTAAAAACTATACGGGTGATCGGTTGAATTTCGGCCTTGCGGCTGAACGGGCACGAACTTATGGCCTCAAAGTCAACATGGTCATCGTCGATGATGATATCGCCTTGCCGGACCTGCCGCAGGCCCGTGGTGTCGCCGGGACGCTGTTCGTGCACAAGGTTGCAGGGGCAATGGCGGAAAAGGGGGAAGATCTGGAGAGTGTCACCAAAGCTGCAGAACAGGTCATTGACGGTGTTATCTCCATAGGCATGTCGCTTGATACCTGCAAGGTTCCGGGGTCGCCAAAGGAAAACAGAATTGACCTTGGTAAGGCAGAACTCGGCCTGGGCATTCATGGAGAGTCCGGGGTGGAACAGGTGGATTTCGAAAGCGCACAACAGGCGATGACAATGGTTGTCGGGCGTTTGGATGCTGCAATGAAATCTGGTCCGTATGTTGCGCTTCTCAATAATCTGGGGGGAACAACACCGCTTGAGATGTCGATACTGGCAGAAGAGCTTTATCGCTCGAAAATTGCCCGAAACATCACCGGGATCGTTGGGCCGGCAGCTATGATGACGTCGCTGGATATGCAGGGATTTTCCGTTTCATTACTTCCGTTTTCCGAAGAAATCAAAGCAGCTCTGGCGGCTCCGGTAGAGCTCACAGCCTGGCCCGGTTACAAATCTGTCGGCACGGTTGATATCCGACCACTACCAGACGGACTTACCCCGATCCAGCCCATGCCGTCGGTTCATCCGCTGCACCGGGCATTTATCGAGAGATGTTGCGAGATCTTTATTGCTGCGGAGGCCGACCTCAATGGGCTTGATGCCAAATCAGGGGACGGGGATACAGGCTCTACCCTTGCCACGGCGTCGAAGGCTTTGATCCAGGCACTGGACCGTATGCCGCTGGCGGATCTGACGCAGCTTTATCGCGCAATTGGCCTGGAATTGAGCCAGACAATGGGTGGATCTTCCGGTGTTCTTCTTGCAATCTTTTTTACCGCGTCGGGTGATGCTTCTGCGGGGGGAAAAGATCCGGTCAGCGCCTTGAAGGCAGGGTTGCGACGGGTGCAGGAGGTCGGGGGCGCCAAGCCGGGAGACCGGACGATGATCGATGCACTGGAACCCGCGTTAGATGTCTTGATCGACGGATTGGAAGCCGCGGCAAAAGCCGCGCGTAAGGGCGCCGATTTTACCGCGACTATTACTCAGGCCAAAGCCGGACGAGCGACCTATATTTCAGAAAGCAAGCTGGTTGGGCATAATGATCCCGGGGCAGAGGCTGTGGCCCTTTTGTTTGAGCAACTCGTTAGTTCAGGTTCGTGAAACAGGGGGCTAAGGGGTGTGTTCTGGTCCTTAGCCCTCCCAATTTTGCATGGAAGCTTTGCGGGTGAAAACGTCGGCAATACTTGACCTCAGCGCTCAAGTAGTTAAAAGAGGGCAACAGATTTTGGGCTTGATTTAAAAATGCTCTAAGAGCCAGACGTTAAGGCCCTCTATATCGTCAGCGAGAACAATGTAAGGCCTGAGTTATGCTCGAAGCCCAAAAAGCAACCCAAAAAGTAGCCAAGACAGAAGCCAAGACACTGGCTAAAGTCGAAGCCAAGAACCTTTTTTCCTATCGTAAATATTGGGCGCAGCGCTTTGGTATTGCTCCCTTTTTACCCATGTCCCGTGAAGAGATGGATCTTTTGGGTTGGGATAGTTGCGATATCATATTGGTGACCGGGGATGCTTATGTTGATCATCCAAGTTTTGGTATGGCAATTATTGGACGCCTGTTGGAATCTCAAGGTTTCCGGGTTGGTATTATTGCCCAGCCTGAATGGAGTGATTCAGAATCATTTAAGGCACTGGGTAAGCCTAATCTCTATTTCGGGATTACAGGCGGCAATATGGATTCAATGGTTAACCGTTACACGGCTGACAAACGTATTCGCCATAATGATAGCTATACTCCAAACGATGAGGGCGGCAAACGGCCCGATCGCTCGGTAATTGTTTATTCCCAGCGTTGTCGCGAAGCTTATAAGGATGCGCCGATTGTCGTTGGTGGCATCGAAGCATCTCTTAGACGTACTGCTCACTATGATTACTGGTCTGATAAGGTCCGTCGTTCTGTCCTCATTGATAGTAAGGCTGATATTCTGCTTTACGGGAATGCGGAGCGCGCGATTGTTGAACTGACACACCGCATTGCAGCGGGCGAGCACCCAAAAGAAATTCAAGATATCCGTGGAACTGTTTACGCGCGTAAATTTACACCCGAAGGGTGGACAGTAGCGGACATGTCGTCCATCGATGATGAAAACGATCTGCACCATATTCCAGATCGCGCTGAAGCACGTAGGAAATTACGGGAGACTGACAAAGACAAAATTGCCGTTCGCCTGCCTTCCTACGAAGAAGTCATTGCAGACAAAGCCTTGTACGCGCAGGCTTCGCGCGTTGTGCATCTCGAAAGTAATGCGGGTAATGCGCGGGCAATGGTTCAGGGCCATGGTGATCGTGATATCTGGATTAACCCACCACCGATCCCCTTGACGACGCCTGAAATGGATGGCGTTTTTGATCTGACCTATCAGCGCGCGCCACACCCGGTTTATGGGGATGCCAAGCTTGCCGCCTGGGATATGATCCGCTTTTCAGTAAATATCATGCGCGGTTGTTTTGGGGGCTGTTCTTTCTGTTCCATTACCGAACACGAAGGGCGCGTTATCCAAAGCCGTTCAGAAGAATCAATCCTCAAGGAAATCGAGGATATCCGTGACAAGGTTGATGGTTTTACTGGACAGATTACCGATCTGGGGGGCCCAACCGCGAACATGTATCGCATGGCCTGTAAGGATGATAACATTCAGAAGGTCTGTCGCCGTCTGTCCTGTGTCTATCCGGATGTTTGTAAAAATCTGGATACCAGCCATGAAAGCCTGATCCAGCTTTATCGCAAGGCGCGTGATATCGATGGGGTCAAGAAAATCTCGATCCAGTCCGGCCTGCGTTATGACATTGCAGTGAAAAGCCCGACCTATATCAAGGAACTGGTGACCCATCACGTCGGTGGGTATTTGAAAATTGCACCGGAACACACCGAAGAACGCGCGCTTTCCAAGATGATGAAGCCGGGTATCGGCACTTATGAGCGTTTCAAATCCATGTTTGATGCCGCCGCCAAGAAGGCGGGCAAAGAGCTCTATCTGATCCCTTACTTCATCGCGGCGCACCCGGGCTGTGAAGACGAAGACATGATGAACCTTGCGGTCTGGTTGAAACAGAACGGGTTCCGCGCCGATCAGGTTCAGAACTTTATTCCATCCCCCATGGCGTTGTCGACCGCAATGTATCACAGTGAGCGCAATCCTTTGCGTCCGATCCGTCGCCATAGTGGTGAAGTCGTCAAGACTGCCAAGGGGATAAAACAGCGCCGCTTGCACAAGGCATTCCTGCGCTATCACGATCCGGAAAACTGGCCTCTTTTGCGTGATGCTCTCCGCGAACTTGGTCGTGCTGATCTTATTGGTCCGGGCAAAAAACATCTCGTGCCGTCGCACCAACCGTTGGGGACGGGGGACAATAAACCGGGCGCGCGTGGATACTCCAAAAAGAAAGACCAAAAATCCTTCTTCACTACACACGCGGGCCAAGGCCGTCGACGTGCAGACGACAATGCTTCTAGCCCCCCATCCAGTGGTCCTTCCGCCGCACGCAAATCGTCGGACGGTAACCCATCAGATAAAGGTAGAGCCACAAGTGGCCGTAAATCATCTCGTGGCAAACCATCTGGGCAGAGACGACGTATTCGTAGTTGAAGCTACATAGATAATCCGAAACATGATAAAGGGCGTTCATATGTGATTTGAACGCCCTTTATCTTACGGTGAAAGTTGCTTACGCGTCGATATACTTTGCTTCGACCAGATAGACGATTTCTGAATAAGTGCCATCAATTTCCAAATAGTGGGCATCACCTGTGTTGCGGTTTTTTTCCACACGGTGCCAGAATTCTTGGTAGTGGTCTCTAATCTCGGTTTGGAAAACGCCGATGATTTTGTAATTAAAGCCCTTGCTTCGAGCATAATTTGCAGACCTGTTGATGGAGGAAAGGCTGGTTTGCAAAAAGAAAACCTGGCCATTTTCTTCCAAATTTGTCTGGCAGAAATCGAACAGATCTTTGATCATGTCGATGCCGTATATGCCGCCAGAAAAAAATTCTTTACCAGCCGATTTTTGCGTCGGCAACGATGCTGGATTTGACAGAATCAGGGTGTATTTTTCATTGAGATCAGCGGTTTCAACCAGATGAGGTTTAAAGTTAGGACAGTCGTTTAAGTTTATGTTTTCCTGACTTAACTTGATAGCATCGGGGTCAATGTCCAACCCTGTGATCTGTTTTGCGCCGCGTTTGGCGGCATAGATGCCAAGCACACCAGTACCACAGCCGAAATCACAAATATGAGCATCGTTAAAGTCGAGATTTTCCAGATACAAAAGAAGAAACTCAGAATAGCGGGTAACCCGTATTTTCTCGGTTTCCAAAATACGGAGCTCTTGTAATCCTGCACTGAAAGTCTTCATATAGCTTTCCCCGAATTATTTTTACCCAAATTGTTTTTGTCCTGAACTGCATTAAGCCTGAACTGCATTAAGAGTGCCTTCGTTAAAATATAACACATATTACGGCTTGAAGGATTAACTCTCCTCAAATGCCCGTGATCTCGGCCAATGATCTTGGCCTACGACACCAGATTGGGACACCAGATTGGCTATCAGTTCAATTGTTCGCGCAGGGTCTCTTTTACGGCCCGATCAAATGAGTCTGTTTCGCTAGTCGATTCAGGGGTTGATTTGGATTTCTCTGCGACATAATCATCGTACTTTTTGATGAGCTTGCTCATGCCTTCTTCCAGCTCTGCGCGCGTATTGAGCTTTTCATCAATATAGGCTTTTTTCTCTACTGGGCTTAGACCTTGTAAATTGCTTGGGAGTTCGCTCTTCTCAATTTTGTCGAGAGTAATAACGCCATTTTTGATGTCGCCGATCAGGTCGCCACCACCGGTGATGACTTCTTTTGATATGGTACGGGAAGAATAGAACTTTGAGTTTTCGACCTGAACTGATTTGGGGGCCTCGGACTTGGTGGACATCTTGGCACGCACTTCCGATTGCTCATGATCAGTGCCATAGGGAATAACCGTTTCATCAATGCGCTTTTGCAAGATGATGATGTCACCATCAAACGGGGTTTCGATTACGGTGATCCTGCCGCCGTCCTGTGGGATCGGGATGTATTTTCCATGTCCGCGTTGCGCGATTTCTTTCCAGATTTTTCTGGTTTCTCTGTCATTTCCCGCCTGAACCGCGTTGATCACGATGTCATGCTTGTTGGCGTATTTAATCACTTCCGGATATTTGGGGACGTTGTCATAGTCCATATGGGGCGGGGCGTCGCCGACCAGAAAGATGATGCGTTGAACATCTTCGCCCCAACTCCAGTCGAGGTCTTTTACAGACGCATTGAGCGCTTCGTTAACCGCTTCGGGAGTATCCCCACCGCCATCGGCCTGAAAGCGGATCAGATTGCCATAGAGACCCTGAATATCAGTGCTCATGTCGTACGTTTTAAGGACATAATCATCCCCGATATCGCGATAGCCGATCAGGGCCATGTTGATCTCGGCGCTGGGATGAATATCGACGATAGTATTGGCAATTGACCAGATTTTGCGCTTGGCCCCGTCGATCAGATCGACCATCGATCCGGTGGTATCCAGAACAAAGGCAACTTCTATACGTTCTCTGCCATCAATATTGTCGGCGAATACTGTAAAATTATAAGAGAAAATAGCCGCTGTGGTTGCGAGGCCTGTAATTATCGTGCGAACTGATTTTTTCATCAGACTACCCTATCCCTTTTATGAAAATAGGGGCCTATGGTCGCTTGCCAATGTGGTGCGAAAAGGTGACTATCATGGCAACCGAGGCAGCATGATCTCACTC
>MAAC01013859.1_pt1 | contig 13615 bp, 8 predicted proteins | sample 1115981 | NCBI WGS metagenome assembly MAAC01 (sample SAMN04961126, study PRJNA320927) | seawater metagenome | isolation source: sample BD02T64 sea water enriched with oil for 64 days | place: USA:Gulf of Mexico | collected 2013-07-27 | reverse complement strand
CAAGTTTTGCTGTGGCAACGGTTTGTAACCATCAGCATGAACCGCTAACAATGTTAACAGTGAAAAAATTAAGCTTATGTCCTAAAGGTAGCACTTGGCGCGCCATGCGGTTACCTCAATTAGAATTAGAAGCGGCTTTTGCCCGTTTCTTAAAAGAAATTAAGTGGGTAGGGCCAGTTGAGGGAGAATTCATTAGGGACGAAATACTAGACCGCTTTTATCTTATCGAGATCAATCCACGTTTTACTGGCTGGATCTACTACTCTGCCACACTAGGATCAAACCATCCCCAACAGGCTGTACACACTGCACTAGGTGAAGAAATAACCCCTGAACCAGACAAAACAGACCTTGTATTTGTAAGAAGTACGACTGAATTACGATTACAGCCTTATCAATTGGCCTCTTTCTCGACCAAGGGATATCTACACCATAATCGAATTGTTTCAGACCAAATTAAGGAAAGTTGATACCATGACTATTGCACTTAAACCTTACCACCGACCAGTTATAGAGGTTTTGCCATTTTTGGCTTTGGAGAAACACCAACTACATAATATAACGGTTGCTGCAGATGAACCCTTAACGTTGGATACTGCTGACTTACTGCACAAGTTTGGCTCGCCACTTTACGTAGTGTCAGAGCAAAAATTACGTCAAGATTTTAAAAATTTTAAACGCAGCTTTAGTGATGAACACGTCAATACCAAAGTGGCATATTCCATAAAAACGAATTATTTACCTGCAGTTTGCGCCATTCTTCGTCAAGAAGGCGCCCAAGCTGAAGTCGTTTCCGGGATGGAATATGAGTTGGCACGCACCTTAGGCATTCCCGGCAAAGAAATTATATTTAATGGTCCTCATAAAACGCAATCAGAACTGAAATTAGCACTGAGTGAAGGGGCACTGGTAAATATTGATAACTTCAATGAACTTGAACTCATAGAGCGACTATCTGAGGAATTATTGACCCCTGCGAGAGTTGCTATCCGGGTCAATTTTCGTTTTGGTACTAATCCATGGACCAAGTTTGGGTTTAACAATGAAAATGGTGAGAGTTTAGGTGCACTTAGGAAAATATCCCGTAATAACAAACTTCAATTTGAAGGTTTCCATTGTCATGTTGGTACCTTTGTTTTAGTCCATGAACTTTACGCTAATGCTGTTGAAAAACTTATAGAATTAGCGAAACAAGCGAGAGATTTGGGGCTTAATCCTACAAGTCTTGATATTGGAGGGGGCTTTCCTTCAGCCAATACTCTCAGACCTGAGTATGACTTACCCGGCGGCAGTCAACGTACAAATAATGATTTTCTGTTACCTTATGCGGAGCATATTTTTGGTCAATTACGAAAACATAGCGAGTTATTTGGCCATAATCCAACGTTGATACTGGAACCTGGACGCGCAATAGTCGATGCCTCAACACAACTTCTAAGTACTGTTATTGCAAAGAAAGAGATAGTTGGTGGCCGCAGTGCGGTTATTATTGATGCGGGTGTAAATTTAGTTCCAACGGTTTGTTATTACAATCATCAAATAAAAACGGTTGCAGCCACAACGACTGAAGAAAGAGGGTTATTAAAGCCAGTCGATATCTTTGGTCCTTTGTGTATGCAAAGTGATAGATTACGTGAGCAAATACTGATGCCAGCACTAAATGTTGGTGACCATTTGAGTATCGGTAATGTTGGCGCATATTGTCACACCCAGTCGAATCAGTTTATTCAACCTAGACCAGCGACCATATTATTAGGTGAGCAGGGACCAGAACTAATTAGACGGGCCGAGACTTTCCGAGATATATTTGCGCTTGATCTTTTGCCAGGCCGACTGCGTGATGATAAATGTCAATTTTAAAAATCATTTTACCGTTCAATGGAGATCATTCGCTCAACTTGCTTTTTTAGATCGGCAAATATCCGGTTTTTTTATTTTTTTAGCGATTGCTTTCGTTTCGGTGTGGTCAGCTTTTGCAGCTATCATTGCGGTATTAATTAACAATAGCTTAAGTCTTATTATTAAAGACTACACTTTACAAGAGTGGAGGCTAGGCATTGCTGGTTATAACGGTGCAATAATTGGCATGTATTGGGGCGACTCTATACTTAGCATCAAGGGACTGTGCTTGTTTCTTATTACGCTGCTAGTTTGCCTATTTCTTGAGTTTCGATTACGTGCTTTACTCATCCCAAGGCAATTGCCAGTGTTATCTCTGCCAGCGATGCTTAGCATTTTGGTGATTGTATTAACAATTTCAATCTTTTCATTCGATCCCAATTATCTTTTTTTTACTGGGAAAGCTGTGCCTATTTTGCAGACGTATAGTAGAGAAATTGCCATAATTCTTGTGGTGTCTGCTATGGCATATCAATACCCGCTTGCAACTTTGCAAACCCTAGGTGTCAGCTTAGTAGGCGGTCTTATAGCTCAGTGGTTTACCGGATTAAACTTTTATGCTTTGGTTGACTTATGGGCAATTAACTTGCCATTGGCGTATTTCTCGATAAAAACACTATTTTTGAAACACTCTAGCTTATCGACATTAGCAGCAACAATGAATACATTGTTGGCAGGGTGTATTTGGTTTTTCTGGTTAATCACTGGATTAGAGCAATTAAGCGCGCCTCTCTTATTCCCATTTATTTTAAGCAGTTTGATAACATTAATTTTTTTCAGACGGTATAAAGATCATAACCTACTTCAAAGTGAACTTTGGAGAACATTTCAACTGCTGTTACTCAATCGATTAAAGGCGAAACATTGCGTGGCCATTACGGGATCAGGAATACGTAAAGGCGCATTGCCAGATTATCCCTCTGGCCAATGGTTAGATCCCAAAGTGCCAATCACTAGTTACACGCTAGCTGAATTTAAAGCGTCGAAACGTTGCCGTTATCTCTATTGGAAAGCATCTTATGACTATTACCAGCAAGCGTTGACAATGAATAAAAATAATATTGATAAACAACTCGATAGCTTGTTGAATTATTATTTGTCAGGACTTTTTACTGAAACAGTCGATAGCCTTCTTACCAATGAACAGCATCCAATTTACGAATGTTATGGTTCAATAAAAAACCTATATTGCCTTGACTGTGCACAACAGCAAGCTTGGCCTCCAGTACCCTTGTGGTTGCAACGCGATCTCCACTGCCAACATTGCTCAGGGTTACTTAAACCACAAATTTTAGCGGCAGATGAAAACATTGATCCAGAATGTTATCAAGCGTTGCAAACTAACATGGCGAATTGTGGCAGCTTGTTGGTGATTGGCGTACCGGCAGTTACTCCCGTAGTGTCGATGATTATCGAAAATGCGAACGCCAATAAAATACCCATTATCTTTATCGGTACATTACCTTCTACTTATTTACTCGAAGCAAAAGACATACAGCTCACAGGTGATATTGCCAATTGGCTAACAAACATTAACTGGTTTACCAATATACTCCATCCGTTGAAGTGGTACTGTAAATGGAAAAAATGAACTTAATCAAGATAAAATTAATTATCTCGCTTGCTATCTTTGTGGTGGCAATCGTACTGATAATGTTGCAATTGCCAGAAAAATCACAGGGCAAAGTGATTGTATTGTCAGACAATGAGTGAGTAGACAAATCTCCATTGTCAGTTACCATAATGCACCCTGAAGGAGTTGGTCCTCATCCCGCTGCTGTATTACTACATGGCTGTTATGGAGTTTCAAATAAACACCATCAGTGGAGCAAAACCCTCAATGAATGGGGTTATACAACGTTGATTGTAGATAGTTTTAGTCTTCAAGGTATTGAAGAGATTTGTACTGCCGATGACAAAAGATGGCAACACTTTAATCAGCAAAGACCTAAAGATGCTTTGATCGCCTTAAATTACTTACAGTCACTTAGTGAAGTCAATTCTAACGAAATTGTTTTATTTGGCTGGTCTTATGGCGGTGCCATAACATTAAAAGTATTAGAGAAAAGCTCTACCACACAGGGAAAAGGCTACAGCGCAGGCATTGCATTTTATCCGAGTTGTTGGCAGTACCAGCAGTATTTAATGTCAAGTAAACACTATAAAGCTGACGTACCTATCCGTATTTTGATGGGGGAAGACGATGAATGGACTAAACCGATTCACTGTCAACAACTATTAAATAATGATAAAGATGAATTACAGCAGCAATTGTGGACATACGCAGGTGCTTATCATAATTTTGATGATCAACAACAGCGATATCAGTTTTTAAATCATGTTCGACGAGAATCAAAGCAACATCCTTGGGGAGGTGTTCATGTTGGTTATAACAAGCAAGCGCACCTCGATGCACAAGCAGCTATAAAAAAATTTTTAAAAAATAACTTCAATGAGCAAAAAAGATTAAGTCCAGAAGCTCTTTCAGACACTGCAGCTACCCCATGATTAGCCGCAAGCTGAAAATTAAAAGTCCGATATCGCACCTTCACTTCAATAACTAAGTCGTATTATCTTTTACCATAGAGCTGTTCAGCTTTGTTATACATTAACCATGATGTAACTACATATTTTTCATCAGATATCGGGATATGGCCTTTATGCGTATGAGTAAACCCCGCAGGGAAAATAATTAAAGAGCCTTTTTTCGGTTTAACTTTTATTCCTTGATAATGAAATTCGGTTTCACCACCTTCTTCAACATCATTTAAGTAATATAAAAATGCTAAAACTCTATGTAATGGCTTATTATGTGGCAGTTGTGGGAAAATTTCCGAATGCCAGTAATGATAACCGCCAACACCTTGTTCATATTGCTGAACGGTAAAGTTGTCGTAACAAAAAACGTACTGAATTAACTGGTCTAAATAAGCAGTACCCAAACGGTCAAAATTTTCTTTAGTCACAGAGGTCGCTAAACCAGTAACTGGGTCTCTGACGGTAGGATTTAATGCTGAAATTAACGCCATATAATGTTCAGTTAAATAAGATTTTACATGAGGATAGCTAGCATTAATAAGTTCAAGTTGTAGTGCTTGCCAGTCTTTTTCAACCATAGTGACATCGTGACTATCTTTTAGCTGCGTATTTACACCGCTACCCACTCGACCTTTAGCCACTTTGTCGCTTTTTTCGTGGCCTTGGATGAGTTTATCGCACAGTTCATCAGGTAAGGCGTTGTCAAACACACCTATAAATTGGCTCATTAGTTATTCTCGTCGTTTCTAATTCATTTCATAGCATAGTTTTATATTTTATTTTTACGTAGAGTTCAATCTAATTGTTAATATTATGTAGCAATATTGTTGTGATGTATAATTACCCTCGGTATTAAAGGCAATGGTGACAGTTATCATTTTACGAAAATTTTAGATATTGCCGAAGATATATTGGTATTTTGTCGGAGGTTGAATTGATAACTTTATTTATCAGTTACAAGATATAAATGTAAATATATAGTCATCAACCATGCATAAGAAAAGACTGGTGACAGATACACTGTATTATTGTTATAAAGTGTAACGGCAGTATTCAACTTTATTGACGGACTCCATTTTTTTGATTAGCATAACTGCCGAATATTCTGAGATTCTTAATAGAAGAGCATAGGTTACAGATGAAAAACACTTGGATTGGCTTAGTATTAGCATTTTTGATTGCATTGCAATCATTTGCTGCTGTGGCCGATTCAGAAGAAAGTCACGTAGTCGATGCTCAGCATATTCAAACAGAACATTCACATGAAAGTGATGATAGCGAACTTGTCGACGAATCATCAGACTCCGAACATAATATTAAAGACTGCCACCATTGTGGTCATTGTCAAGGCGCTCATACACAGTGGGTCGCCAGTAATAAATCTGCACTAACAACACCTGAATTTATCAGCACAAATCAATATTTTTATACTGATCATGCGGATAATGTTTTCACAGAAGAGCCAATACGCCCCCCCATCGCTTAATTTAATTTTAAAGCTAACTCCGTAACAAATTTATCCTTAACTAGTACTTAACTCAATTCAGTTGACGTTAGCCTAGTTGGTTTATCTTGATTTAGTTGCGGCATTTTATGTTTAAATTAAGAGATTATTATGAACTTTTTCTCAGCAAAATCTGCTGGAGTCGCATTATTCATCGGCTTCTCAGCAAGTTTATCTGTTAGCTGCTTTGCCTTTGCTAAGGCTACGCTAACAAATGACTGGCTCGATGGGCAAATCAATAAACACCCTGATATTGTCTCTGCACGTGAGCTCATGAATGCAGAATTTTCCAAAGCACACGGCAGTAAATTACCACTTTATAATCCTGAATTATCTACGGGTTATGAGCGTGAAGGTGACGGCAATAACTACAATATTGGTATAAACCAAACTATCGACTTGTGGGACAAACAAGCCGTTAACGCTAATATTGCCGATAAAATATTAACGGCGGCCAGTAAACAATTTACATATGCGGTTGAACAAAAAAAAGCGCAAGCATTAAAAGCACTTATTAACTGGCAACTTGCCGTTGATAAATCATCACTCGCTAATGAACAAGAGCAACAATTAGAGATACTGCTTGAAATTGTCACTAAAAGGCAGAAAGCTGGCGATCTCGGTCAGGTTGATGCTGAACTGACATTTTTAAACTTGTCACAACTACTCAATAAAACGGCCCAAATACAGGCACAATTAACACAAGCCGAAGCAAAAGTTAGTGAGTTATTGCCTGATTGGCGACCTGAATCGCAAACATATCCAAAGCAGGGCTTAGGTGTAACAAACTTTCAAGTAGCTGAGCAGTGGTTAACGCAGCACCCGCAAGTATTAGCCTCCCAAGCACAGTGGCAAATGCAAAAAGGAAAAGCTCAATACGCTATGCTTGAAACCAAAGCCGATCCTACCATTGGAATTAGTGCCGGAAAAAATGATGTCGATACTGTTGTCGGAGTCACTTTTTCTATGCCGCTAAACATTCGTAATGATTACCAAGCCAATGCGAAAGCACAAAGCCAACAAGCTGTCGCAGCTGAAGCACGTTTTCGTTCAGTAATACGCAAGCAGCAATATTTGATACAGGCTAGTACCGCTTCGTTAGTTTCTAATAAAAAATACCTTGGCCGTTGGCAAAAGTTAATGCAAGGGCGCGGCGAACATAGCGCGCAGTTATTGCAAAAGCAATGGCAAGTAGGTGATTTAAATACCTCGGATTATTTATTGGCATTACAACAAAGAGCGGAAGGTTTATACGCGGGCATTGAATTACAAGCTCAGTTCAAAATAAGCGAAGTGCAATGGCTACTCGACGTAGGTCAGTTAAGTGCAGCAACTAAATTATTGAACTAACTATATTATTTTACCTTACGCCACGCTTATTCAGCGTAAGTTGTTAAAGAATTTGGAATTATAAAATGAAAAATAAAATGACTTATAACGTTTCTAAAAAAAGTAAACTTATTGCCCTAAGTAGTTTGTTCTGTGGTTTAGCTGCTGTGTCAACTACGGCATTATCATATAGCGATGCCGCCCTAGACAAAGTGCCATCAGTCGAGCAATCCATCGTATTAAAAACTGACCATGACGCTGAAAATGAAGAAGTGCATGACGAAAGTGGTCATGAACATGGCAATGATGAAAGCAAATATGATCATGCTGCGAAGGAGAAATCTGATGACGGCCATGACCATGGAGGTGAATCAGCGAGTGAATCAACGACTGCAGAAGATCATGAAGAAGGCATAAGTTTTAGTCCAGAGAAAATGGCACTTGCCAATATCAAAGTCACTCGTTTAATACCGACAATTTTCGCTAAAAGTGTCTACGCACCTGGAGAAATAAAAGCAAATGGCTATACCAGTTACATTGTTTCTCCACGTACGGAGTCGGTCGTGATCAGTCGCCACGCTATTTTAGGTGAACATGTTACTAAGGGTCAGTCTTTGGTTACCTTATTTAGTGAATCAATGGCTGCAGCGCAAGCAGAATATCGTGTTGCCTACAGTGATTGGCAACGAACTAAAAAATTAGGTCTCGGTACAGTCAGTGAAAGCCGCTTATTAGCCAGTGAAACAGATTACATATCAGCCTATGGTCGATTAACTGCTTTTGGTTTAACCAAAGCTGCTATTCAAAATATTGTAAAAAATAACTCGTCAAATCTTGGTGAATATACCTTAGTTGCCCAACGCTCTGGTGTGGTATTAAGTGATGATTTTTCTCAAGGTCAACGTGTACCTGCAGGCGAAAAAGTTATGGTGTTGGCAGATGAGAAAGACTTATGGGTTGAAGCGCGTGTTTCACCAAATAAAAAGTTAAGCCTTCCAATTGGCACTTCAGCAAAAGTTGAGTTTGCTGGACAAGTGCATGTGGCTAAGGTTATTCAAGAAGCACATACTATTGATCCAAGTACACGTACCCGAATTGTTAGATTGTCAGTTGAAAATACTGATGACAGCTTGCATTCAGGCATGTTTGTTAATGTAAATTTTCAGTTCGATACTCAAGAGCCGGTAATAGCAGTACCAGAGACGGCATTAATGCGTGGATCAGATGGTGATTGGACGGTATTTGTAGAAGATCATCCCGGTGAATTTAAAGCTGTTGAAATTGAATTAGGTCAACCTTTAGGTAATTACCGTCAAATCATTGGTATTGAGCCTGATACCCGCGTGGTAACAAAAGGTGCATTTTTTGTTGCATCAGAAATAGCAAAAGGCGGATTTGATCCGCACGGCCACTAGGGGAATAAGATTATGTTTAATAAAATGATTGATTGGTCGATCAATAATCGACTCTTGGTAATTATCGCCTTAATCGTCACGATAGCAGCCTCTATAATGGTGATCCCAAAACTAAATTTAGATGCTTTTCCTGATGTAACAAATGTTCAAGTGGCGGTAAATACGGAAGCCCCCGGTTTAGCTGCTGAAGAAGTTGAACAGCTAATAACTTATCCCATTGAGGCGGTGATGTATGCATTGCCTGATGTAGAGCAAGTACGCTCTATTTCAAAAACGGGTTTATCGGGTGTTACGGTTGTTTTTAAAGAAGGGACAGACATATATTTTGCTCGTCAGTTAGTCTTTGAACGACTACAAGCGGCAAAAGAGTTAATTCCTCAAGGCGTGGGTACCCCAGAAATGGGACCAAATACTTCAGGTTTAGGCCAAGTATTCCAGTATTTATTAATTGCAGATAACGATTCCGGTTATGATTCTATGACCTTAAGAAGCTTGAATGATTGGATAGTGAAGTTATTAGTTATGCCCGTCGATGGTGTGACTGACGTATTGTCTTTTGGCGGCAATGTTAGACAGTATCAGGTAAATATTGAACCAAGTAAATTGTTGTCATATGAGTTAACGCAGGATGATATTGTGACGGCACTTGATAACAACAATGCCAATGTTGGCGGTTGGTACATGAACCGCGGACAAGAGCAATTAGTTATTCGTGGCACAGGTTGGTTTAATAGTGGTGATGCTGGTTTAGCAGACATTAGACAAGTTCCAGTTAAAACAGTTGATGGTACTGTGGTGACTATTGAAGATGTGGCAAGCGTTTCACTGGGAAGTGAAATACGTCAAGGTGCGGTAACTATGACGCGCAGAGATACACAAGGCAACATTGAAAGCTTAGGTGAAGTGGTTTCAGGCATAGTATTAAAACGTATGGGAGCCAATACCAAAGCTACCATTGACGGCATTAATGCTCGCATTCCTATGATCAACCAAGCGCTACCTGAAGGTGTTCGTTTTGAACCTTTCTACGACCAAGCAGATTTAATTACCAAAGCAGTTGATACCGTGGTGGAAGCATTAGCCCTTGCCTTCATATTTATCGCTATCGTACTAGCGCTATTTTTAATGAACTTACGTGCAACCTTTTTAGTCTTAATTTCAATTCCTATTTCAATTGCTATTGCCTTGATGGTGATGTCGTGGATCGGTTTATCAGCAAACTTAATGTCGTTAGGCGGAATTGCCGTTGCTATTGGTATGTTAGTTGATGGCTCTGTAGTAATGGTTGAAAACATGTTCAAACATCTAAACAGACCAGATTCAACGCACTATAAAAATGCTCAAGCAAGAAATACAGGTACTGAGGCTGACCCACATGATGTCGAGCATGATGAAGCAGGTATTCCTTTGCGATTGAAAGAAGCAGGGAAAGAAGTTGCGCGTCCGGTATTTTTTGCTGCTTCTATTATTTTAGTGGTCTTTACACCGTTATTTAGCTTTGAAGGGGTGGAAGCTAAACTGTTCCAGCCGATGGCTATCAGTATTATATTAGCGGTTATTTCCGCTATTTTAGTCGCTCTACTTGTTGTACCTGCCTTAGCCACTTTTATGTTCAATAAAGGCGTTAAAGAAAGAGAAAGCTTTGTCTTAAAACCCTTAGATAAGTTTTATCGTAAGGGGCTAAAGTCAGCGATGAAACATACAAAAGTAGTTATTGTTGCCTCAATAGTTTTAATCATAGGAGCCGCTTCGTTACTTCCACAAATAGGTACTGAATTTGTTCCAGAATTAGAAGAAGGCACCATTAACCTAAGAGCAACGTTAGCGCCATCAGCAAGTTTAGAAACAGCTTTATCGGTTGCTCCTATTCTTGAAGAAAAGTTAATGGAGTTCCCTGAAGTAGAATATACCCTTAGTCGAATTGGTCGCGCTGAAATCGGTGGTGATCCTGAGCCAGTAAATAACATTGAAATATATATTGGTTTGAAACCCGTCTCACAATGGACCAGCGCTAAAAATCGCATTGACTTACAAGGTTTAATGGAGGAAAAGCTTGAGCAGTTCCCTGGATTATTACTTAACTTTTCACAGCCAATCGCGACACGTGTTGATGAATTACTATCAGGGGTTAAAGCGCAACTTGCCATAAAATTATTTGGTCCAGAGCTAACAATGCTGGCGAGCAAAGGGCAAGAAATAGAATCGGCCATCAAACAAATTCAAGGCGCAAGAGATGTTGCTTTAGAGCAAATCGCAGGTGAAGCGCAATTAGTGATCAAACCCAAAAGACAACAATTGTCACGATTTGGCTTGTCGGTAGGTGATGTTATGGCGGTGGTTAAAAATGGTATCGGTGGTGTTAGTGCAGGGCAAATAATTAATGGTAATGAACGTTACGATATTTATGTACGCATCGAAGAAAAATACCGTGATAACCAAGAAGCTATTGCAGACCTTAGAATACAATCACCTACAGGTGCTTGGGTACGTTTAGGCGATATTGCTACTGTGAGCTTTGAATCTGGCCCGCCGCAAGTGCGCCGTGATGATGTGCAACGACGCGTGGTAATTCAAGCGAATGTTCAAGGCAGAGATATGGGCAGTGTAGTTGCTGATATTCGTCAAACCATTGCAAATAAAGTGGACTTACCTGCAGGTTATTCAGTGGTGATTGGTGGTCAATTTGAAAATCAACAACGTGCACAACAACGACTATCAGTAGTGGTGCCTTTATCGTTAGCGTTAATTGCCTTACTACTTTACTTTGCCTTTGGCTCTGTTGGTCAAGCGATGTTGATATTGGTGAATGTACCTTTGGCCGTTATCGGCGGTATTTTCTCACTGTATATTTCAGGACAATACTTGTCAGTACCAAGTTCTGTAGGTTTTATCACCTTATTTGGTGTTGCCGTGCTTAATGGGGTGGTGATGGTTGAAAGCATTAATCAGCTGGTAAAAGATGGTTTAGATACTTCAAAAGCTGTTTTTGATGGGGCAATTTCACGTTTACGTCCGGTGCTAATGACCGCTATTACCTCAGCATTAGGCTTGATCCCTATGCTAATGTCTAATGGGGTAGGTGCTGAAATACAACGACCACTGGCGAGTGTTATAGTTGGTGGCTTGGTTACTGCAACGTTACTCACCTTGTTTGTGTTACCGGTTTTATATGCTTGGTTCTCAAAAGCTAAAATCAAAGATCTTAGAGCCTAGCTCTCAAGATGCCTTAGTTACTTGTTTATGATTAAAGTAGCTAACTAATTTGATCGAACTTTAAATTTTATTAGCTATGTTGTCGCCAAAAAAGCATGACATAGCTAGCCATTTTTACTCGATGCATAGATTCAATGTTAGGCTTTTATTAGCTGCGATTTTCTGCATCCTAAATTTAGAGAATAATGATGAAAAAGTTTTTGTTTTTCAATTGTTCGCCAAACCTACTTATTATTGCTACCGTAATATTTATAATAGTGACGGGAAACTCCACATTTTTTGAACACGTAAATTCAGTTTATCCCTGGCAGGACAATCAAGGTTTTATTATCGCGCTGACTCTGGTGGTTATGAGTGTTTTAACCATTATTGTGTCATTTTTCAGTATTATCATTCCCGTTAGAATAGTACTGAGCAGTCTATTACTGTTATCTGCAATGGCTGGTTATTATACCGATAGCTTTGGCACTATCATTGATAATGTAATGATTCAAAATATTGCTGAAACGACTATTGATGAAGCATCTGATCTACTATCTTTTGAATATTTATTAACTGTTTTTTTATTGGCAGTTGTACCAATCACTTGCCTTTTTTTAGTCAATATAGTTAAACCTTCATGGCGAAGAAATTGTTGGTTGCAAATCAGTAATACCATCATGGCGCTTGGTGTTATTACTGTTTCACTCTATATTTTTAGTGCTCAATTTACTAATTTCTTTAGAGAGCATAAGCCTTTAAGGTTTTACTTAAATCCTATTTATCCAATGTATTCCACAGGTTTTTTCCTCAAGGACCAGCTTAAATCGCAAGAAAATAGTGAATTTTTAGTAGTAGTCAACTCTGTCAATGATATTGATGAAGAGTCGCATAAAAAACTCTACATTGTCATTGTGGGAGAAACTCTACATGCGGGTAATCTTTCGTTAAATGGCTATAAACGAGAAACTACACCATTATTAGCTCAACGGGATGACTTAATTAGTTTCGATGAATTTTATGCCTGCGGTACATCTACCGCTATTTCGGTTCCATGCATGTTTTCATTTGATAGTCGCGAGTTATTTGATAATAACAGAGCACGACGAACGCAAAACGTATTAGATGTTATTGCCAAAGCAGGAGTAAGTGTTCTATGGCGAGATAATAATTCTAGTTCAAAAGGCGTTGCAGATCGTGTCGAATACCAAAACTTTAAATCACCTGAGCGAAATTCAGTGTGCGATATAGAGTGTCGGGACATTGGCATGTTAGAAGGTTTACAAGAGTATGTTGATGAACAAGAGGGCAGTGTTCTCATTGTTCTTCATCAAATGGGTAATCATGGCCCAGCTTATTACAAACGATACCCCAAAAATTTTGAAAAGTTTACACCTGCATGTCAAACAAGTGAACTTTCTACCTGTGAGACAAGCGAAATTGTTAATGCTTATGATAATGCGATTCTGTACACCGATTACTTTATTAATGAAACGATTAAATTATTAGAAGATAACAATACTAACTTTGAGACTGCCATGATTTATATAGGTGACCATGGAGAATCATTAGGTGAAAACGGTCTGTATTTGCATGGTATGCCATATATTTTAGCACCAGAAGAACAAACCCATGTTCCTTTAATTGCCTGGTTTGGCTCTTCATCACACGTTGATATAGCAAGTACCGTTAAACAAAGTAAAAAAGAAAACTCCCATGATGCTTTTTCTTTTTCTTT
>MAAC01018244.1_pt1 | contig 13628 bp, 15 predicted proteins | sample 1115981 | NCBI WGS metagenome assembly MAAC01 (sample SAMN04961126, study PRJNA320927) | seawater metagenome | isolation source: sample BD02T64 sea water enriched with oil for 64 days | place: USA:Gulf of Mexico | collected 2013-07-27 | reverse complement strand
TGAGCACTGAAATCAAATCGTCCCTGGATCTTAATGGTCAATTCACCCGCGGACCCTTCAGAAGACCATATAGCCATTATTACACCTCAAGACATAGTTATATACTGTGAACATCTACCATTGCAGATGTTACTTTATTAAATCCACAAATCTGTGAACATCTAAATTACACTCTTAATACTGAGCATAGACCAAAATATTACGTCACGTAAATATTAAAAGATAATTTCATTCATTTTATCGTGCTGTTCCACAAATTGTAAGAATCCTTCATGAATTTCAACAAGTTGCTTTCGATCTAGGTGCTCAGCCAAGCTCAAAAGCTGAACATCTGCGGTCAAATTTCCAGCAATATGCAAAAGCGACTGAAGAGTGTCACGTAAACCTGATATTACTCTCCGAATTGCCTCCCCAAGCTGCAACCAGCGAACATCAAGTTGCGACGTTGATTCGTAGGTTTGATGAAGCTCATCTAATATCGTCAAACAAGCCGTTACACTGGCATGAAGCGCTCCACAACGTACACTTGTGAGAGGATATTCAGAAATATCACCTAGCTCAGCTTCAATCCAGGACAATGCTGCATTTTTTGGCAAGAAATCAACATTCGACAAGCTGCTTGTCAATCCTTGGATTAAATTCGAAAGACGTAACAAATCATGCTCAGCTCGTTCGCTGATCCCAACTAAATCTTTAGACACGGAAACAAAACCACGCCCCACTTCACCACAACGAACTGCTGACACCATTGCATTTATCGCCAACAACTCGGTATTTTTCGCAAAATCACTCGCTTGATCAACGCGATCATCCATACGACCAAGCATCGTTAATGTGTTGGTTATATGTGCAGTAAGCATCCTAGTCGATTCATTTAAACTAACAAGCAATCGAAAGTAATATTTCTCAACATCGGAAAAGTAGCGCTGCACCATCACACTCTCCTCCTCGGAAGCTAGCTGAGGCTCAGCAATTCGCTTCACCGCTCGACGGTATCGGCGATAAGCGGTAATCATCCATACTCCGTAAGAGCCCGTAATCAACAATATAAGATACATAGGGACACCGGCGACGATACACCCCACAACCGTTACGCTCGAAAAAGCTAATGCTACCCCATACCGAGGAAAAAATGATCTCAAGCGGCAATTACCCCGTGGATTTTACTGATTCTTTATCGGCACGCCGATTAGTTAACGCCAACAATCGCCCTGAAATTTGAAGTAACGGTTTTACTTCATTGTGGCCCTTTAATTTAAATACTGCGCCAGGCATACCCCACACCACACAACTATCTTCATCTTGGATAATGGTATGACAGCCAAACTCTTTCATACGTAGCATTGCATCAGCACCATCAGCCCCCATTCCCGTTAACATAACCGCTACGGCATTTTTGAGACCGCAAGCAATTATTGAATCAAACATAACCTCAATAGACGGTTTATGGCGGTTAACTTCATCGCCATCCCGCAACATTGTAACCAAGCCGTTACTGGTTTTTTTTATTAAAAGATGTTGACCTCCTGGTGCGATATAGACATGACCCGGCATCAGTTTTTGATTTGGCTCTGCTTCATGCACTATCATCGAACAGGTTGCATTCATCCGTGCGGCGTAACTCGTGCTAAATTTTTCAGGAATATGCTGCGTAATAACAACCGGGGGACAATTTGCCGGGAGTCGAAGAAGTACTTCTTTAATCGCTTCAGTACCACCTGTTGAAGCACCTATCGCAATAATCTGCCCCACACGAGGGGCATAATCAGCAATTTTTTGAATTGCCTTAACTTGTTCTTTCTTAGTTTTTTGGGAGCGACGTTCCAACTCCCTCATATTGACCTTTAGTGATGCTCGGATTTTTGAGGTAACATCTTCGGCATATTTCTCCAAACCTTTACCCAAGTTATCTTTGGGTTTTGGCACAAAATCAAAGGCGCCGATATCCAGTGATTCCATTGTTATCGCTGCACCAGCTTCCGTCAGTGTTGAAATCATAATCACTGGCATAGGGCGTAGGCGCATAAGATTACGTAAAAAAGTAATACCATCCATACGAGGCATTTCAATATCTAACGTAATAACATCAGGGTTAAGATGTTTGATTTTATCCCTAGCAATGATTGGATCCGCAGCAGTCCCCACCACTTCCATATCATCTTCAGCATTAATCATCTGTTTTAATAATTGACGAATAACCATTGAGTCATCAACCACCAAGACCTTAATCTTTCCCACGTTATGCTCCTACCATTAGGCTAATCATCAAAACAACTCAATATCACCTTGAGTAGGCTTCTGATTAATCGATTTCGCGTAATCTTTTTCACGCTCAAATACCACGTCATTTCGAGTCGTTTTCAATTTTCTAACCTTGACTGAACCAGTGTCTGAAAAATACAACACTTTCCTGGGAAACTCTCCCCCCAGATCCTGTACTGCAATCTTGATATTTTCTTGATCAAGATAATGTAGAATAAAATCAATATTTTTTTGACCCACATCCATTTTATTCATACCCGCCAGAACTCTCCCTCCACCAAATAACTTCACTTCTAGATTCTTTCGAACGCCTCCATTTTTTAACACTTCGTTAATAAGAAATTCCATTGCCCAATTCCCGTATCGGGCGGCGTCTGTTAGCTCTGGATTAATCCCAGCCTTTTCAGCATGCTGCACAGGAAGCATAAAATGATTCATGCCACCAACACCATTTATTGGATCCCTGACACAGGCAGAAACACAGGATCCAAGCACAGTGACAACCATTTCACCCGCTTTGCTAACATATAGCTGACCTGGCAGAATTTTTGCTGCATAAACCCCAAGGCGTTTATCCCAATAACGGTTAATGTGCTCAAAACCATTGAGTACTTTGGGTGGTGATGGTGGATTCCCTACGTGTACTGTCGACGTCAACCCCGCAGTACTCATGATATTTTCCTATAAATAGTGCGCCCCAAGGATTCAAATCGCTTAGTAACACCATGCAGTGTTTCCGAATGCCCAATAAACAAATAGCCATTCGGCTTTAACATGTCAGCATAACGGTCAAACAATATCCTTTGAGTGTCTTTATTAAAATAAATCACAACATTCCGACAAAAGATAACATCGAACTTTCCTTTCATAGGCCAATCACTCAAAAGGTTAAGGCGATTGAACGTAATATACTGCTTCAAGTGAGGAGACATCTCATAAGCACGTCCTCGCCCCGAGGCAGGAACAACTTCATTAAAATTCTTCTTCAATATTGATGCTGGCAATCCATCTACACGATCCTGTACATAAACCCCAGTCTTTCCATGTAACACCACATTGGTATCTAAATCTGTCGCCAAGACCTTTATGTCCCAACCTCGAGCATCAGAGAAAGCACTATGAAATGTCATAGCAAGAGAATAAGGTTCTTCCCCTGTTGAACAGCCAGCAGACCATACTCGTAATTTTTTCGAAACTGTATTTTTTGATTTTATCTCAGGAATAACGGTATCTTTCAAAAAATCGAAATGATGCTCTTCTCGAAAAAAAGACGTAAGATTAGTGGTTATCGCATTAATAAAATTTGTCATCTCTTCGTTTTGATGACTCTTCAGATAATCACAATATTCCGAAAACGTTTGTAGATTTAACGATCGTATTCGCCGAACTATTCGACTATAGATCATATCTCTCTTATGTTTACCTAACTGGATCCCCGTTTTTTCATTGGCCATACGTGCAATGAAATCAAAATCAGTATCCATCATCGGGAATTCGCGACTAGAAAAACTATCGCCTTTAGCATCCGCATTTTTTATGGCGTTTAATGTCTGCATAACTACACCGACAATCCATTTACGTGATAATTTACAAGTGAGAGCAATCTATAAGTGATAGCTATCTACAACTGATAACAAGCAGCGTTAATGAACAACATTAAGTTCTGTTGGACTACGCATATCACCTTCCAGCAAGGCATCAATATCAAGAACAATGACCATTTTATCATCCACGGCAGCCAACCCGCGAATATAATTCGTTTTAACATGATCCCCTAAATCTGGAGCCGTTTGCATATCTTCCAATGACAAGCCATACACATCACTAACTGCATCAACTACCACACCCATGATTCGTTCTCCGTCGTCAAACGAAACACGTAATACAATCACTACGGTGAGAGGCCCATACTCCACGTTATCTAAATGAAACTTAGCTCTGAGGTCGACAATAGGAACAATAATCCCACGCAGATTAACGACTCCTTTTACATGTACAGGTGAATTGGGCACAGGGGTTACAGGTTCCCACCCGCGAATCTCTTGCACACTAAGAATGTCAACGCCATACTCCTCGCCACTCATAATAAACGTTAAATACTGCTCAAGATTTTCATCCTCTACTAGCGTATTACCACCAATAGACTCATCGACACTATCTAAAGATGATTGCTCTGCTAATGCCATATTCGCCTCTCTTTAAGCCTGTTTTAGGGGGGGTGTTACGCAGCCCTGTGCCGACCGTTAATCGGTACCACTTTGCTACTTTGGTGACACACCCCAGCCATACGAATCATATCGGAAACGTCTAAGATGAGTGATACTGTACCGTCACCAAGAATGGTTGCTCCGGAAACCCCCTCTACTTTTTTATAGTTGGATTCCATACTCTTAATAACAACTTGTTGTTGTCCCAACAAATCATCAACAACCAAAGCGACCTTATCTGCACCGGCATCTAACACAACAAGTAAACTTTCTGACAATTCTTTTGTTGATGGCTCTACGCCAAATATCTCCCACAACTTAATAATCGGGATATAATCATCTCTTAATTTAAACACATCACAACCACCAGCCACATGATTAATATCCTCGGCATTAGGTTGCAGGGATTCAACAATTGATACCAAAGGAATTATATATTTCTGTTCACCCAATCGAATTAACTGTCCGTCCAATATAGCCAGCGTCAAAGGTAGGCGAATAGTAAAAACGCTACCTTTACCTTCCTCTGAGCTTACCTCGATGGTGCCGTTAAGCTCTTGGATGTTTCGACGAACAACATCCATGCCTACACCACGACCTGACACATCCGTCACTTCGTCCGCCGTAGAAAATCCTGGTCGAAAGATAAGGTCATTCACTTGCTCATCGGTTAATAGGTCTTTTTCATCAATCAATCCACTTTCAACCGCTTTTTTTCGAATTCTTTCTTTATTAAGCCCCGCACCATCATCCGTTATTTCGATAATAATGTTGCCGCCTTGATGAAACGCATTTAACGTAATGACCCCTGTTTCAGGTTTACCCGCTGCAATACGCTCTGCAGGCACTTCCAAACCATGATCTAGTGAGTTTCTTACGAGGTGAACCAGAGGATCGCCTATTTTTTCCATGACCGTTTTATCTAATTCGGTTTGTTCACCAACTAATACAAGTTCTACTTTTTTATCTAACTGTAGAGATAGATCCCTTACCATTCGGGGGAAGCGGCTAAAAGAGAAACTAATCGGCAACATACGAATTCGCATAAATCTCGAGTGTTATGTTCTAACTGAGCCAGACCTTCTTGTAATCGCGCCAACTTATCCATCGTAAACTCTTCACCCAATTGCCCTAACATGGACTGAGTAATCACAAGTTCACCAACTAAATTAACCAAACCATCAATTTTATCTGTGCCCACACGTATAGACGTTGCTTCCGGAGCTTTAGGAGTTTTAGGAGGGGATTTGGAAGCAGTTTTCTTAACTGCAGGGGCTTCTACTTCAGTGCTTTCTACCACCGCGTTATCAAACTCAGCCTCAGCAGTACTTTCAGTAACTGTACTCTCCTCAGAAACCGTACTCTCAGCGTCATCTTCATTAGAGGTATCAAATAACCCCGCAACCTCCTGAATAGTGAGTTCTGCATCATCAACGACCCACTCAAAAACCTCTTCGATGGCAGATTTAGGGGCTGTGGTATCAAGCAACAAATCCCACCCCATACGACATTCTTCAGGGTGAATGCTTTCGAAGTCAGGAATCCGATCCACCTGAGCTGTAACAGTAAGAGTCCCTAACGCTCTTAATTCACGAAACATCCGTAGTGGCTCATTACCAGTACGCAGCATGTTTATTTCAGGAACAAAGTGAATTTGCCAGATGCTTTCTCCACCCTCTTCTTCGCTAACACCACTATCAAATTCTACAGATGCCTCAGAGCCTTCCGGATCACGCTGAATACTTTCAGCCTGATCAACAGAACGGCTATCAGCCTTGCTATTAGCATCGCTAGCACTACCATCTAAAATCGCATTAAATGCGTCTATCAACACACTGGATTGATCGGTAGACACCGGCTCAGCTGCTTGCAACTGGGCCAACATGTTACGCAAACAGTCTACCGACTGCAGAAACAAGTCTACGTAGTCAGGTTCGATATCCCTAGAACCATCTCGAATCTGATCTAACAAAGTTTCAAGCACATGAGTAAAGGCAGCAACGTCTTTAAAGCCAAACGTTCCACCACTTCCTTTAATCGAATGCGCTGCTCTAAATATGGTGTTGATAGATTCCATATCCACATTGTTGCAATCAATGTCCAACAAGCAGGATTCCATAGAATCCAGCCCTTCGTAGCTTTCTTCGTAAAAGATTTGATGGAATTGGCTTAAATCAATACTCATGACATTCCTCGCGTAACGAGCCTCCTACCGAGACCTCATTGACGTATGCGATTTTTAAAATAGCTATTATTTGGCATTAAAGCACGATAGTACGCTATACAAGAACTCCCAAGCGGGGGCAACGAGTACACCAAAATAAATTAACCTAGCACCTTCTTGATGGTGTTTAACAACTGATCTGGATTAAAAGGCTTTACTATCCACCCCGTTGCACCGGCAGCCCTGCCTTCTGATTTTTTCCCAGTGGCAGACTCTGTTGTCAACATCAATATTGGTGTGTACTTATAATCAGGCAACTGGCGTAAGTGGCCCTGTTTTAGCTTTATCCAAGGCCTCCTGGCCATCAGAGGCTTCAATGACGTCATAACCTGCGCCTTGCAACGTAAAACTTACCATTTGTCTCATAGACGCGCTGTCATCTACCGCTAATATTTTTGGCATTGCTTATTGCTCCACTTTTACTCAACTCAATCAAATCTCTACATTGCACTCATTGCGCGCTTATTTACATGCAACAGTCAGTGTTTGATATTCAAGATCTCATGCACACCCAGTAATGTTGCATTATCAATAAATGCTTCAGATGGATTCACAAAAAACACAGATGCATGTTTTTTGTCCATTGATTGCTGATAGCTGTATAACAACTGAAACACTGCTGTATCCAACCTTTCAACGTTCCTTGCATCCAGATTAATAACATCACCACTTTGTGTAATCTCATTCAGAGATTCGTGTAATTTCTCCACGACACTGATATCCAATGATGCCTCTAACTCAAGTGCTACATTCTCTGTCACAATACGACCTATCTCGATTTATTAGCGTCTCTATTAAAAAAGCATAGACCGCTTACCCCTAAGTGCATCATCAAAAGGTAAGTATTTGCTCTATCCGCATCCCTTATAAGAAAACGATATGATCAAAACGCTGAAAGTGAGGTTTTACTATAAAGAAAATTATATGAGAGAATTGAAGATAACGTGTAAGCGGTAGTCAGGAAGAAATTACCACTCTCTTCGTGGGTATTGGGATCGTTCGTCGATCATTTTTTGTTCTTGTTTATCAATGAACAACTGCTCTTCTTCCCGAGCACGTGCAATTAAATCATCCATACTTTTTAATCTCGCGTGAGATTCAACCCATGCTTTACGATGTGCCTCTACATGCTGACGATATTGCTCTACCGTTTCTTGTTGACGCTCTACCACTCCATTAAGTTTCGCTAAAAACAACTGGTACTTTTCAAGCACTGTAGCCGGAACACTAACATTGCTGGATATTGCCCCTCCTGATAACGTGGTGTAATAATCCTGGCGGTACTGCTGGAGCTCTTCTAATTGTTTTATCGCTGAATTTAGCCCTTTCTGTGCATCTCCCAACCGTCTAGCGGCTTCTTTTTCTTCTCTTTCCTTAATTTTTCGCACTGGAGCTAACCGCTTTGATCGCCTCATGAGAACAATACACCAAGCTCTTTTAATCCTTCATCAAACCCTACCCGTTTGTTCAAGGGTTGTCTTAAAAATGCCTTTAACCCGTCAATTTTTTGGATAGATAGATCCGTTTCCGGGTCACTACCCGGCACATAGGCCCCAACACTGATTAAATCCCGGCTTTGTTGGTAACGCGAATAGAGCCGCTTAAACACTTGCCCAGATTGCATATGATTATTGTCTACAATATTTGGCATAACTCGACTAATCGATGCCTCAATATCAATAGCAGGATATTGACCTTCTTCCGCTAAACGGCGAGACAATACAATATGGCCATCTAAAATCGCCCTAGCAGAATCTGCAACAGGGTCTTGTACATCATCCCCTTCTGTCAGCACTGTATAAAAAGCGGTGATTGACCCGCCGCCCTCGACACCATTACCGGCTCGCTCTACAAGTGCAGGCAGTTTTGCAAACACAGAAGGCGGATAACCTTTGGTCGCCGGTGGCTCCCCTATCGCCAATGCAATCTCCCGTTGGGCCTGGGCATATCGCGTCAACGAGTCCATTAACAATAAAACATTTTTGCCCTGATCCCGATAATACTCGGCAATAGAGGTTGCAAGTGCAGCGCCGTGTAAACGCATCAAAGGTGAATCGTCGGCGGGAGATGCGACCACCACAGAACGCTTTAAACCTTCGTCACCCAGTATATGTTCAATAAATTCTTTAACTTCTCGCCCACGCTCGCCAATAAGCCCAACCACTGTAATGTCTGCCGTAGTGTATTTTGTCATCATACCGAGCAGCACACTTTTTCCCACACCACTTCCCGCAAACAGGCCCATGCGCTGCCCTTGACCAACGGTTAGCAATGTATTAATTGCTCGAATGCCGACGTCTAAAGGCTCATTAATAGGCTTTCGATGTAGAGGGTTAATTGGGTCTCGGGCTAACGGTACCGTTTCATTCATGTCAAAGGCCCCCTTTCCATCTAGTGGCAATCCTCGACCATCCAGCACCCTACCCAACAGCTGATCACCCACAGGGACACTGGCAATCTGTTGTAAAGGTATGACTCTTGCGCCCGGCTGTAACCCTGAAACCGGCTCAAGAGGCATTAAAAATAATTTCGACCCCGAAAAACCCACGACTTCTGCTTCAATATCTTTAATGTCTGGACTGCGAATAATACAATGCCCGCCAATAGGAACGTTACAACCCTCCGCCTCCAGTGTTAACCCTACCATGCGTATTAAGCGCCCTTCTACCACGAAACCGGGGAGGCGTGCGGTATAGGGTTCATAAGCGTTAATTCTCGATGCGATGGAAACGCGGTCTTTAAGCTGAAAACTCACGGTATATCCTCGTCAGAGTCTGGTTTAACACTGCTGTCATCATCCAAAGGCTCTCCCTCTGAATGACTACTATCAAAGCGGTCAATTTCACCAAGTAGCTGCCCCAGGCCACTATTGGAGGTTTCAGAGACCTCTTCGAGTGCATCGTTATTTTTGTTATAGACTTGTTCAATGACAGCCGCTAAGCGCTTTTCTGACCGGGCATCAACCATACTTTTTTCAGTTTCAACAATACAGCCGCCTGGGGATATCGTTTGGTGGGGCAACAATTGCCAGGTAAAATCAATATCAGTCATTTCAGCCAATGTTTTTTGGATAAATGCAGTGTCATCTGGATTTAAGTGAATTCGAATTCGATCAGCTCCCACTTGCAAACAATCCAACGCCTCGACTAATACCAGCTGAAGGCTCGTCGAATCCAACTGTAACTCACGCTGAACAACTCGCTTACAAATAGATTTCACTAACGCCATGAGAGCCTGTTCAATCTCTTCATCCTGAGCAGGTATTGGTTCAAGTAACGCTCGACAGATATGTGACATTTTTGTCATCATCGCTCGCGCATCATCAGCACCGCTTTTATAACCTTCTTCGTAACCTTGTTTCTTGCCGTCTTCAATGCCTTGCTGAAGACCCTCGTCATAGGCCGCTTGTCGAATTGCCTCGACCTCTTCAGCAGTCAACGGGGTTATCTCCTCCTCTTCCTCTTCAACAACAATCGCCGCAGACCTTGGGTTGGCTAGAAAAACATTGTTTGCATTGTTATCTTTGCCTTCCATCGCCGGTAATTCCCAGCGATCATAAGCGGATAACCCACTCTCACCCACATTGCGTGCATTAAGCACACTCGGGACACCTAACTCTTCTTTTTTGAGGTCAGTCACATCGTCATTTACTTCATCAGGCGCATTACCCAGATCGCTCGATTCAGTCATATTAAATCATCTCTTCGCCGCCAGCCCCACCCAACATAATCTCGCCAGCATCCGCCATTCGACGAGCAATTGAAAGAATCTCTTTCTGAGCACCTTCCACTTCACTGATTTTGACAGGGCCTTTTGCATCTAAATCATCACGCAGCAATTCTGCCGCGCGTTTAGACATATTCGCAAAAATCTTTTCTTTCACTTGTTCATCTGCTCCTTTCAATGCCAACATTAGCGACTCTGAAGAAACCTCTCGTAGCAATGCTTGTATACCCCTATCATCCACCTCGCCCAAGTTATCAAACACAAACATTAAGTCTTGTATTTCTTGTGCCAAATCTTCGTCGGCTTCTTTGATGTTTTCCATCAAGTTTGATTCAGTAGCGGTGTCCAAGAAGTTCATAATATCGGCTGCGCACTTTGAACCTCCTAAATCTGTCGCAGCTGAACTAGTTTGATTAGTAAACTGCTTTTCTAAAATATCGTTTAGTTCCTGTAATGCATGAGGCTGAACTGATGAGAGTGATGCTATACGCATTAGAATGTCCAAGCGTTGGCGCTCATCAAAACTGGTCAGTGCTTCAGCTGCCTGATCAGGGTCAAGATAGGCAATAACAATAGATTGTATTTGTGGGTGTTCAAATCGAATTAAATCAGCAACGTTACGGGCATCCATCCAACGTAATGTATCCAGCCCTGCGGTGTTTCCACCATCTAAGATACGGTCAATTAAACCACCGGCCTTGTCTTCTCCCAAGGCGCTCACCAACATATTGCGAATATAACCATCAGCCCCCATACCTAAGGCTGTTTTATTGGTAATCTCCCCCATAAAAAAGGTCATCACCGCTTCAACTTGGTCTTTTTGAATATTCTCAAGCTCGGCCATTGCCGCGCCAATTTTTTGTACTTCTTTTGGCCCCATGTGCTTTAGCACTTCAGCTGCAGCCTCTTCACCCAGGGACATTAATACAATTGCAGCCCTTTGCTCCGCACCAACGTCTTTTATAACTTCATTTTCAACTGCTTTATTGGGCTCATCACTCATTGGCTAACCAAGTTCTCATTACCTGCGCGACCCGACGAGGGTCTTCCGCTACCATCGATTTTACTGCGTCTAACTGTTGCTCATAGCCTGAGTCTGGGCCGGGCAATAATGGATTCGACTCGCCCGTTAACGTAATGTCGACACCGTCACCGCCTTCACCTAGACCTCCTAAACCTAAGTCCCCGCCCATGCCAGCTTCTAATGCCATTAGGTCATCACTTTGACCGCTTGATGCAAGTCCCTTAAATATAGGCCTAAGTACAGCAAAAACAATGAAAAGAACCCCAAGAAGCGCTACACCCAGCTTACCCCACTCTCTAACACTTTCCTTCTCATACCATTCAACCGGAGGAATATCTGCTTGGGTTCTTTCTACAATCGGAGCAAATGCTTGGTTAACAATGGATATGCTATCTCCCCTGACCGCACTGAACCCTACTGCATCTTTAACTAAGATATTGATACGTTCAATTTCTGAATCCGCCAAACGTTCTTTTACAGGTGTAGATTTACCGTCATTATTAGGCCCCAGAGGCACAAGGCGATCATCCACCACCACCGCTACCGAGAGCCGCATTAGTTTACCCACTTGGCTTTTAGTATGGCTGATGGTTCTATCCAGTTCAAAATTACGTGTCGCTTGGCGCCTGACATTCCCATCGCCTGCACCCGCTGCACCACCGCCAGCTCCAGCTTGTTCAGGCACTGTTACTGCCCCAGGAGGTTGATTTGATAAAGCCCCAGGAATTCCAGCAGCGCCACCAGACCCTGAAAATTCATTGAGTGTTTGTTCACTTCTCATGGCAGGCAAATCCGGATTAAACAATTCAGCAGTTTGTTCCGTGATACTAAAATCAATTTCTGTACTGACTTGAACGCGATAATTTCCGAATCCTAAAATAGGTTCCAAAATTCCGTTTATACGATCAACGTATAATTTCTCTACGTTTCGAGAATATTCGAAATTCTTAGCGGCTAACGCTATATCGGTATTTTCATCATCTTGTGATAATAAATTCCCACGCTGATCCACCACCGTCACATCAGATTCTCTTAATTCTGGAACACTGGATGCCACTAGGTGAACAATCGCTGCTACGTTCATTTTTTCCAATGTATGGCCAGAATATAACTCTAAGAAAACAGATGCTGTTGGTTTACGATTATCACCAAGAAAAACCGACCGTTTAGGAATAGCCAAATGCACTCGTGCTGCCCTCACTCGGGTCATACTTGCAACCGTTCGAGCTAATTCCCCCTCAATACTGCGAAAATAGCGCGCTTTCTCCATAAATTGACTAGTACCAAAGGATTGCTCCTTATCTAACAATTCATAGCCCATGGTATTGCCTGAAGGAAACCCCTCTGCAGCAAGTAGCAATCGTGCATCATGAATACGTGATGCCTCGACCATTAACATATTACTGTTAGTATCAATCTTAAATTTAATCTCTTCTTTTTGAAGAAGGTCTGCGACCTGCCCCGCTTCCAAATGACTAATATCTGTATAAAACGGACGGTAATCTGCTTCTTGTGACCACAACACTATCCAGAAACCGAAAGCAACACTGAACGCTAGCCCTACCATTAGCCCAACTTGCTTTAATCCTCCTAAATCACCAAATCCTTCCATAACGGCAAATGATGCAGAGGTAGATTTCGTGGGTTCTTCGATTAAATCATCAGCCATGGGAATACTCGCTTTACTACTAGAAAAAAAACAATATTAACAATACAAAAGGAGGTAATACCTTGAACACATTCTTTTAAATGGACATGTTCATGACTTCTTTATAAGACTCTACTAGCTTGTTTCTAACTTGGATCATGGACTGAAACGCTAGCCCCGACTTTTGATTGGCAACCATAACGCGGGTTATATCAATATTTGGATCACCATTGATATAGCCCGCAGCTAACTTTCCTGATTCCTTTTGGACTTCATTCACAGTATCAATGGCATTTTTAAATACATTCGCGAAATCAGACTGGGGACTTTGCGACGCAGGAGAGACAGAGTTAAGATTACCGCCAATATTTGGCGTCTTATCCATAGAGGCCGCTTGCTCCATTGCTTTCATTTGGGCAAGCATACTATTCATCTTTGTGGATACATCCATCTCATTCACCGCTCTGGTTACGTGTGTCAAAAAACTTACAGTTTATTGATGCTTAACTAGATAGTTTCAATATCCGTGCCACAACC
>MAAC01012956.1_pt1 | contig 13628 bp, 13 predicted proteins | sample 1115981 | NCBI WGS metagenome assembly MAAC01 (sample SAMN04961126, study PRJNA320927) | seawater metagenome | isolation source: sample BD02T64 sea water enriched with oil for 64 days | place: USA:Gulf of Mexico | collected 2013-07-27 | reverse complement strand
GTTTTAAAAAAGCAATTCAACCAAATACAAAATGGGCACCGTTGTCTTTCGTATGCTGTCAGAAGCTGGCTATTTAGAAAATGCCCGAACCAAAAAATTACAAAATGTCCTGATTCGCCCAGAAGTCAAAGACATGCTTGAAAACACCTTTAGGAAGCGCTTATTAGCGAGTATGGATATTCGAATATGAACCAGCAGTTACAACAACGCTTAAACAAAATTCCAGACATCGTCCTGTCTGAAGACTTTCTCAACAAAAAAGGCTTGGGGTTACTATCTGCCAAAAACGAATTAATTTGGTTTAACCTGGCAAGCGTAGTGCTAGCGTGTTTAATGGGATTATTTTTCACCCTGCTGGGCAGCGAATTTTTACTGGGTGTGGGTTTCTTTTTGGCACAAATATCCGCGCCGCAGGCAAGACCGGCCGCGCAGCGGCGGTTAAACCCGCATCGGCATGACCACATATAGCGCGGAGGTGTCATTGCCTTCACGCATCAGGGTCGGGTCGCCGGAACTGTTGAACATGAACACCGCATTTTCACGGTCAACCTGGTTGGCAATTTCCAGCAGGTATTTGGCGTTAAAGCCGATTTCCAGCCGTTCATCCCCGTAAGCCACCGCCAGTTCTTCTTCGGCAGCCCCGGAATCCGGCGCGTTCACCGACAGAACCAAACGGTCTTCGTCCAGCGACAGCTTGACTGCGCGGGAACGCTCAGAAGACACCGTGGCCACCCGATCAACCGCCTTGGCAAACTCGGCCGCATCGACTTCCAGCTTGCGGGTGTTGCCCTGGGGAATCACCCGTGTGTAATCCGGGAACGTGCCGTCGATCACTTTGGACGTCAGCGTGACGTCCGGGGTGGCAAAGCGCACTTTGGTTTCAGAGACAGAAACGGCAATCATCATCTCGTCATCATCCAGCAGTTTGCGCAACTCGCCCACAGTTTTACGCGGCACAATCACAGCGGGCATATCCAGCGCATTGTCAGGCATCGGCGCATCAATCCGCGCCAGCCGGTGCCCGTCGGTGGCGACACAGCGCAGCACACGACCGTTTTCGCCATCGGCGATATGCATATAAACACCGTTCAGGTAATACCGGGTCTCTTCTGTCGAGATGGCAAATCTGGACTTGTCAAACAAGCGCCGCAACACCGGCGCCAGGATGGTGAAGTTTGACGAATATTCAGAAGAGGCCATCACTGGAAAATCTTCTTTTGGCAGCGTCGCCAGCGAGAAGTTGGAACGGCCGGCCTCCACCGTCAGACGCCCGGTGGTGCCGTCATCGGTCAGCGTGACCAAAGCGCCGTCAGGCAGTTTGCGCACGATTTCATGCAGGGTCACTGCCGAAACCGTGGTTGATCCGGCGCGCTCAACCATCGCGGCGCCCTTGTCGATCACTTCAATATCCAGATCCGTGGCCCGGAAGGACGCGCTGGCGCCTTCGGCTTCGATCAGCACATTGGCAAGGATCGGAATAGTATTGCGGCGTTCGACAACTGACTGTGCCTGGCCAATGGCCTTCAGAAGCGTACCGCGTTCAATGCTGATTTTCATGCCACCCTCGCAAACATAATCCGGGTGGACGAAAGTAACGCAATTGCCGCCCGGCTCAAGTCTTTTCTTTGAAACGGACTTTCTGTTGAAGTGGCGGGGGCGTCAAGACCCCCGCGCCACTTGGTTCAGGCTTCGAGGGCCCGGCGCAACAGTTCCAGGTCTTCCGCAAGCTGATTGTCGAGACCTTTGAGTTCTTCGATCTTTTTCACCCCGTGCATCACGGTGGTATGATCGCGACCGCCAAAGCGCCGGCCGATTTCGGGCAGGCTGCGCGAGGTCAGCTGTTTTGACAGATACATCGCCATCTGACGTGGACGCGCAATGGCACGCACCCGCTTTGGACCGATCATATCCGAGAGGCGGATGTTGTAATGCTCCGACACTTTGCGCTGGATTTCTTCAATGGTGACTTTGCGGTCAGAGGCGCGCAACACGTCGGCCAGACAGTCCTGAGCCAGTTCCAGGGTGATCTCACGCCCCACCAGCGATGCAAAGGCAAACAGCCGCATCAGCGCGCCTTCAAGCACACGCACATTGGTGGTGATCCGGTGGGCGAGGAATTCCAGTACGCCGGGGGTGATTTCCAGCCCCGGATATTGCACCCGGTAATTTTCAACCTTGGTCTGCAGAACACCCAGACGCAATTCATAATCCGTCGGGTGCAGGTCAACAACCAGACCACATTGCAGACGCGATTTAATCCGGTCTTCCAGGTCTTTGATTTCGCCGGGGGCGCGGTCGGCGGAAATGATGATCTGTTTGTTCTGATCCACCAGCGCATTAAAGGTGTGGAAAAATTCTTCCTGGGTGGAATCCTTGCCGGCGATGAACTGCACATCATCCACCATCAATACATCAACCGAGCGGAAGATCTGTTTGAAATCCATCATCTGCTTGTCACGCAGTGCCTGGACAAACCGGTACATGAACTGCTCAGCTGACAAATAGACCACGCGAAGCTCCGGGCTGCGGGTCTTCAGCTCATTTGCAATCGCATGCATCAGATGGGTTTTGCCAAGCCCGACGCCGCCATAGAGGAACAGCGGGTTGAACGTGACCGGTCCGCCTTCGCCAACGCGGCGGGCGGCGGCGTGGGCCAGTTCGTTTGGCTTGCCGACAACAAAATTGTCAAAGGTGAAACGCGGGTCAATCGGCGCACCAGGCAATTCCGAGACGCTGCGCGACGGTGCGGCCCTGGCCGCAAGCGTTGGCGCGTTCCCGGCGACGGGTCTGACCGCGTCCACTCTGACAGCCGCTGGTTTCACGACAGCACCGCCCCGTGCGGGCACCGTGAACTCCACCCGGCTGACCGATTTTCCGGTCGCCACCATCCGCTGCAGGATCTGGTCGCCAAAATTGCGCGACACCCAGTCCCCCATAAAATTTGTCGGCACAAAGAAGGTGGCAACCCCTTCTTCCAGCCCGCTGAATTCAAGTGGCTCAATCCAATTGGTGTAATTGTTCCGCCCAACAACCCCAAGCAGCTCTTCGCGCACGCGTCCCCACGTTTCTTCCGTCATGTCCACATCGACCCAATATTATTATTCGTTAGTTTAGGACTGACACCAGGCCAGCCCACGGGATTTCCAGCCGTTGCTGGCTCCCCGGTGATGTTGCGGATCAAGATCGCCTTCAAAGCCTTCTGCCACATTCAGACACGTCACCTGTTTGCCCGCAGCGGACAAATGGGCGGCTATCGCCTCTGCTGCATGCAGAGAACGGACACCTGAGCGGCACATGAACAAAAGCGTATCGGGAACGTCCCCCCCGAGAGCCTCAATAACTTGCTCACAAAAAGCCTGATTTGCGGACATCCCGGGATAGCGGGCCCACTCAACACAGATGAGTGAACGGCCCAAAGCCGAAAGGTCAGGAACACCGACGAAAGCCCATTCCGCCTGTGTCCTTACATCTACGAGCATCGCCCCTGTGTCATTAGTCAAAAGTTCCCACGCTTCGGACGGGTTAACCGCGCCGATGCCCGAGCCAGAGCCGGTGTTCATATAGATGTCCTCAAATCGATCGTGAATCGCACCTGTAAACTAGCAATCAGCAAAGTGACCGCGCAACAGAACTCTGATCTTGACTCAGGCTTTGAGGAAAAGAATCCCTGACTGCGGCAAATCGGCAAAAACCGTGTTTTTTGCACCACCGACCAGGAACGCAAAAAGCGCGCCCCAGGGCGCGCTCTTCAGTCCTGAAAGATCAGGAATTGGTTTTAAGCAGCGATTGCTTTAACCCGTGCCGACAGACGCGAAATTTTGCGTGCGACAGTATTCTTGTGCATGATGCCTTTGGTCACGCCGCGCATCAGCTCAGGCTGAGCTTCGCGAAGTGCGGCCGCTGCCACTGCTTTGTCGCCACCTTCGAGCGCTTCTTCTACTTTACGCAGGAAGGTCCGGATGCGCGAGCGACGCGCTTTGTTTACTGCAGCCCGACGTTCGTTTTGGCGGGCACGTTTTTTAGCCTGAGGCGTATTTGCCATGATGCGAGTTCCCACTGTTCGGGTTCGTTGAAATCTGAGACTGAGCCTTTAGAGACGAGTCGGGGGTGAGTCAACTGCCAGCAACCACTTTTCAGCGGCTGGCAGCAGTCCAGAGCTTTATTTATCGCGAAATTGCGGCTGACGCTTCTCCAGAAACGCCTGCATGCCCTCTTTCTGGTCTTCGGTGGCAAACATCGAATGGAACAGACGGCGCTCAAACAAAAGCCCTTCAGCCAGCGTGCCCTCATAGGCGCGGTTCACCGCTTCTTTGGCTGCCAGAATCGACGGCATCGATTTTTCGGCTATTTTGCCAGCGGCGGCCAGCGCTTCTTCGACCAGTTTCTTGGCGGGCACGATGCGCGACACCAGGCCGGAGCGTTCGGCTTCTTCCGCATCCATGAAACGCCCGGTCAGATGCATTTCCATCGCTTTAGACTTGCCAACAAAGCGAGTCAGCCGCTGGGTACCACCAATGCCGGCAATCACACCCAGATTGATTTCAGGCTGACCAAATTTGGCCGTGTCTGCCGCGATAATGAAATCACACATCATCGCCAGTTCGCAGCCCCCACCCAGCGCATAGCCGGCCACAGCGGCGATCACAGGTTTGCGCACCGTCTGGATGGCCGTCGCCTGGGCGCCAAACAAATCGTCGGTGAACACGTCATTAAATGTCTTGTCCGCCATTTCCTTGATGTCCGCACCGGCGGCAAAGGCTTTTTCCGACCCGGTCAGGACAATCGCCCGGACTTTGTCATTTTTCTGGGCGCTCTCCAGCGCCACGGCCAGTTCGCCCAGCAATTCCGAATTCAGCGCATTCAGCGCGTCCGGCCGGTGCAGCCGGATCAGGGCAACGTGGTCTTCAACCTCGACGATCAGAGTCTTATAGGCCATCTGTGACGCCTTCTTTGGTTTCCGTTGACTGCGAGTCCTAGCATCCCAGACGTTTCCCGCAAGCTATCTTTGACACTGCGGGCAGAAGAAGCTTGAGCGACCCGACTGATTAATTCTGACTATAACCCCGTCGCAACCCCGAGTGACGCAGGGGCAGGTCTCGCGACCGTATACCGCAAAGGAATGTTGAAAATATCCAAGCTTTCCATTAACTTGCTTATAATCCTTCAGCGAAGATCCGCCCGCGTCGATCGCCTCTGACAGCACATCCCGGATGATCGGAACCAGCGCTGCTACCGCCGGCGCAGCGATCTGTCCTGCGTGTTTTTTTGGCAAAATTCCGGCCCGAAACAGCACTTCGCAAACGTAGATGTTCCCCAGGCCGGCGACGATTCCCTGGTCCAGCAGCGCCGATTTAACCGGCGTCTTTTTACCCTTGAACCGCTCAACCAGGTAGGTGCCGTCAAAGGCGTTGCCAAGCGGTTCGGGCCCCAGCACCGCAATCAGCGGGTGTTGGGCGAGCGTGGCGGTGTCGATCAGATCCATCGCCCCGAACCGGCGGGCATCATTGAAGGTGATCCGGGCGCCGTTTGCCATATCCAGCACCACATGATCATGTTTCAACGCTGCCGGGTGATCGTGGTGAAACTGACCGAGAGGATCACCTGAGACCTGCATCCGCCCAGACATGCCAAGGTGAATCAGCAGCGTTTCGCCGCGGTCCAGATCGGCAAGAATATATTTTGAGCGCCGGCGCAACCGCTCCCCCCGCGCCCCCCTCAGCCGCGCCGCCATATTGTCGGGAAACGGCCAGCGCAGCCCTTCACGGCGTATATCGGCCGCTTTGATCACCACACCCTCCATCGCAGGCGCAAGCCCGCGGCGCACGGTTTCGACTTCGGGCAGTTCAGGCATCTGGCGCTCTTTTCTCAATCAGGATCCAGCCGCAGTGTAAACATTCCCGGCCCCAATCAAAGCACAAGCCGCCGTGAGCGGCGCCAGGGCGCCTGGGGCGCGGCGACAACTTGAAAAATCGTTGCAACAGCGGCGCTGATCGCGCACTGCCTTTACTGACCCGGGCGCGCGCTTGCCGCATTTCAATCGCCGGGCACACCCGGTATAAGGCGGTCAATCAACAAGGTTGCGTATCATGGCAGAAAACGAGCAGACCACCCATTTCGGGTTTCAGACGGTGGCAGAAGACCAGAAGGCTGGCATGGTCCACGGGGTCTTTACTTCGGTGGCGTCCAAATATGACATCATGAATGATGTGATGTCGGCGGGCATTCACCGGATCTGGAAAGAGGCCATGATGGACTGGCTGGCGCCGCGCCCGGGCCAGCGTCTGCTGGATGTGGCCGGGGGCACCGGAGATGTGTCTTTCCGTTTTCTGGAACGGGCACCCGGTGCCAATGCCGTGGTTTGCGACCTGACCGAATCAATGCTGGTTGAAGGGCGCAAACGCGCGGATGCAGGCAAGCTTGCCGATCATCTGGACTGGGTGGTGGGAGACGCGATGGCGCTGCCGTTTGAGAGCGGCAGTTTTGATGTTTATACTATCAGTTTTGGCATCCGCAACGTCACCCGGGTGCAGGACGCACTGAAAGAGGCCTTCCGGGTGCTGCGCCCCGGCGGCCGGTTGATGGTGCTGGAATTCAGCCAACTGCCCAATCCGGCGATGCAGAAGGCCTATGACCTCTATTCCTTCAATGTTATCCCACAGATGGGCAAAATGATCACCGGGGACCGTGACAGCTACCAGTATCTGGTGGAGAGTATCCGTCAGTTCCCGGATCAGGAGACTTTTGCCGCCATGATCCGTAAAGCCGGGTTTGAGAACGTAAAATACCGCAACCTGTCGCTCGGCATTGCGGCACTTCATTCGGGCTGGAAAATCTGAGATGCGCGGACCACATAACATCTGGCGGCTGATCCGGACCGGCGCCACCTTTGAACGCACCGGCGCCATGAGTGTGGCGCTGGACGCAATGAATGCACCACGCTCGCTGCGCATCGCCGCCCGGGTGCTGGGCTGGCCCTTTGCCTGGCTCGGGTATCGCGGAGACCCGACGCAGCCACCGGTCACCCGGGCGCTGACGGCGCTGGGTCCGGCCTATATCAAATTCGGTCAGATCCTGTCGACGCGGCCCGATGTGGTCGGCGAAGAAATGGCGATGCAACTGCAGGTGCTGCAGGACAAACTGCCGCCTTTTCCGCGCGATCAGGCGATGGCAATGGTCGCTGAGCAGCTGGGCCAGCCGGTTGAAACGCTGTTTTCCGAATTTTCTGAACCGGTGGCGGCGGCCTCTATTGCCCAGGTGCATAAGGCCGTTGTGCGTGGAACCGATGAACCGGTGGCGGTCAAAGTGCTGCGCCCGGGCATTGAACGGGCCTTCCGCAAAGATATTGATGCCTTTTATTTCGCCGCTTCTGTGATCGAACTGTTGTCTCCGGCCGCGCGCCGGCTGCATCCCACTGAGGTGGTCGCTCATTTTGACGGTGTGGTACGTGGCGAACTGGATCTGAGACTGGAAAGTTCCGCGGCTTCCGAATTTGCCGCCAAAACCGAAGGCGACGAGGGATTTCAGGTCCCGAAAGTAAATTGGGAACTGTCCGGGCGCAGGGTGATGACACTGGGCTGGGCCGAAGGGATTTCCGCCAGCGACCTGGGAGCGATTGATGCCGCTGGCCATGACCGCACCCTGCTGGGCAAGCGCGTGTTGCAGATGTTCCTGTCACATGCGTTGCGCGACGGATTTTTTCACGCGGATATGCACCAGGGAAATCTGAAAATCGCCGCCAACGGTGACATTATCGCGATGGACTTTGGCATTATGGGCACGCTGGACGCCTATACGCGCCGGGTCTATGCAGAGATCCTTTTTGGTTTTATCCAACGCGATTACCAGCGCGTGGCTGAGGTGCACTTTGAGGCCGGCTATGTGCCGCCACATAAGGATGTGGACGAGTTTGCCCGGGCGCTGCGCGCCGTCGGCGAACCCATTTTCGGTATCGATGCGGACAAAATGTCGATGGCACGGCTTCTGAGCTATCTGTTTGAAGTTACCGAACGCTTTGGCATGGAAACCCGCACCGAGCTGATTCTGCTGCAGCGCACGATGGTGGTGGTTGAAGGGGTGGCGCGCTCCTTTGACCCCAACCTGAACATCTGGGACGTGGCGCATCCGATCGTAGAAGACTACATCAAACAGAACATCGGCCCCAAAGCGCTGATGCGTGATCTGATGCGCACGGCCCGGGTGCTGGGACGCTTTGGTCCAAAACTGCCGGCGATGGCAGAGGCCGCGCTGCAACGCCAATCCCAACCGGTGGTAGCGCCGGCCCGCACCGGCCCCTGGCGTACGCTCGCCCTGGTGGTGCTGGGCGCGGCTCTCGCCAGTTCGGTGATCGCTCTCAGCGGCATTCTGTAACACCACCATCTTCGCGGCACGCCTGTCGTCAAAACTGCCGCAGGGCGCCTGCTGCCTCTTGTGGGCGCTCTGGCCGGCATGCGGGTGTCAATGCAGCTGATGCCTACGGAGCCCGCTAACCATGCAGCCGCATGACGATTCATCCAGGCTGAGCCCTCCGGATCTACCGGATCAACTTTCAGACGCAAGCGGCAGTGATTGCGGCGGTTTGCGTACCCCGGTCGCTTCGTCGGACATGATTGTCGCGCCACTTCTGAGCACCAGAACGGAGGCCCCGTCGGCCATGCGCGCTTCAACAACTTCGGAATAAGTCTCCGCAGCGCTGGAGCCAAGCATATTACCGTCCTTGTCAAAGCTCTGCACTTCGAACGTGTAATTTCCGCTGGCCATTGGATCGCCTGATTCGTTTACCCCGGCCCAGGTCAGGCTTTCTTCGACCTTGGAGAATTCGACTGTATCCACCACAACTCCGGCGTCATTTTTGACCTGCAACGTGGTGGTAATGGCGCCGCTTTCAGCGTCCGGATAGATGGTAACCGGCGTGCCGTCGAAATAGGCAGGCGAATCGCTCAGCGCTTCCATGCCGACCCAGGTCGCCAGATCGCCCAGTCCGGAACTGGACAGGGCAGTCATCATTTCCTGTAACAGCTCATTGGTGGTCACTTGTTGCTCCACAGAGGAAAACGTCGCCAGATCAACGGCGAAGTCAGCGGAATCCATCGGCTCCGACGGATCCTGGTTTTTCATCTGGGTGGTCAGCATCAGCAGAAACGTATCGTAATCAGATTTTGTCTCGTCCGCTGTTTCTTCGACCACGGCTGCGCCGCCAAAAGATTGTGCCGCCGCAGTAGTCTGGGTCACGTCCAACATGGGTCGTCTCCTTTTTAAAGTCGCAGATCAACACCGCCGGACCCGTCAAGCGCAATGCGCACCGGATCAGGGGTGTCGGCCGGAAGGTCCTGGTGTTCGGAAGCTATCCGGCTCTGATTGCCCGACTGCCCTGGTTCGCCATCATCAAAATTTTGCCCGCCCTGCTGACTGAAGCTGAAGGACACATCTTTGAAGCCCATTTCGCGGAATTCAGCAGCAAGCGTGTCGATGTTGCGGCGCATCAGATCCAGCGTTTCACCGCGCTCTGCCGCAACCACAACGTTCATTGCCCCCTCGCTGGCGATAAAGGTCAGGCGCACATTGCCAAGTTCTTCCGGGTTGAGCGCCAGTTCAATCGGGGCATCAGGCATGGTTTGGGCGGCCTGGGCCAGTTGCGCAGCAATGCGTGCCGGCAGGTCAGTACGCTGTTGCTGCAACTGGGCAGCGGTTTCCACCCGCGCCGAAGACATTTCAGTGCTGATTTCGGCGGCAACAACATCCGGTGCCGCTTCAAGCGCGAGTTCAGCCAGACTCATGGGGACTTGCCCAGCAGCGGCCTGGGTCACGGCCTGGGCCGGGGCGGAGGCCTCTCCGGTGGCGGCCGGAGCTGCGCTGATCGTCTCCGGATCGCGGATGTCAAAGCCCTGGTTGCCGGTCCGTACCGGCGATCCCGACTCGTTCAGGACCGGTTGCGGATCCTGCAACAAGGGCCCCGCCTGCGCCGTCTGCACCGGTTTTAGTGCAGAAGCTGTAAGTGGCGCACCGGCTTTTACCGGCGTGGCGGGATATGCCGGATTTTCCGGCGCTGGTGTCCCGGCGGCGTCAACGGAACGCCTGTTCGGGGGACGTTGCTCAGTCTCTGCTGTCCGCGCCCCTGGGCGCAGCACATCAGCGGGCGTTTTACCCTGGTTCTGAACTGGAATTGCAATTTGTGTCGCGGCTTGTGACACCTGTGCCACCGTAACAGGCTGCGTTTCAGCCCGAAGTGGTGCCGTCTGGGCCTGCGAATCAGGCAGCGTCTGGACCTGTGCGGCAGGGCTGCCCTGTTTCAGGCTCGCCACGCTGGTTTGCTTTTCCAGGCTCGCCACGCCAGTTTCCGGCACCGGATCAGTATCCGGAGTCTGGGGCAGCTGTGCACTCTGCGCCGGCTCCGCACGCACCGAAAGCGCCGTTTGGGACGGGCTCGCAGTTTGACCGGCGGGCAGACCAACAGACAGTTCACCAGACGCAAACCGCATCTGGGGTTGTGACTGCTGGAATGGGGTCTGGGCTGGTTCGGCAGAGCCCGGCACACGGGATTCGCCTGCCTGATCCCGTCCGCCCATAACTGCCTCAACCGCCAGCTGAACTGCGCTCAGCACGCTTGTTTCGCCAGGCGGGGACAAAGGCGCAGGATCTGCCGTTTGGGTACGGTTCAGATTGACCTGATCTGCGGCCTGACCGCGGTTCAGATTGGCAGAAACGGCAACCGTCGCCTGAGACAAACCAGTTTCAGCCGCAGCAGGCACGCCGGCTTGCGCCGCAAATGAGACGGCACTGCCGGAGACGACCTGATCAGCAGCGGTGCCCAGCGGGGTTTCAACAGACCCGGTCTGGCGCGTAACCGGCTGCGCAGCCCGACTCAATGCAGCGAGAACCTCCGGCGTCATCGACAGCTCCGCCATTTCCTCTGGCGTAATATATTCACCTGCCTGAACCGCCTGAACCGGTGTCGCAATTTCACCATTTGGACCGCGAACAGTGTCTCCGGCTGTCTGGAACAGGCTCTGCGCCATAGTTAACACGGGCGCGTTCTGTGGCGCCGGGACAAACAGTGATTCGCCACGCCCGCCGGCGGTCTCAAGCAAATCTCTATCGTCGCCGGAGGAGAGTTTGACGGGACTTCCCGTCGCATCTGCGCTCTCAGACAAGCTGCCGCCCGATCGCTGGGACGGTTCACCATCAGCGGGAACACCGGCGTCGACCGACCCGGAACTGGCGCGATTTTCACTTATTTTATTGGGAATATTTGGTTTTGCGCTGTTGCGCGAAGGCAGCTGGGCCTGCGCGTCAACAAAAGCGGCAAAGCCTGATTCGCTATCGGATCCCACCTGCGGCGGGAGCTCTGTATCACTGGTACCGCCAATGGCAGCAAAGACATTCTGTATCTGCATTTTCCAACCCGAGACTTCTTCTCTGAGGCCTTCACTATGCCCATGCTTTGGTTACCGCTTCTTTACCGTGATGGGTCATAAAGAGAAAATTGCATCCATTTGGAAGGATCTGACGTGAACACCCTTGATCCCAACAGCACCGCCGGCACCGCCGCGCTTAAACCCCAGGCACAAAGCCCGGCGCCGAACCAGGCGCGGGACGAACAGCTGCGCGATCTGGCCAACGAGCTGGAAGCCACGTTTCTGGCAGAAATGCTGAAATCTGCCGGCGTTGGCAAAAGCCGCGAATCGATGGGTGGTGGCGCCGGAGAAGAACAGTTCTCTTCCTTTATGGTGAAAGCCCAGGCGGACCAGATGGTGCGCGCCGGCGGCATCGGACTTGCCGAATCCCTTTTTGAATCCCTGAAAGAATCAAGCAAATGAGCTCTTATACTGCCAATGCAACCGTTCATGTCCTGACCACATTGCTGGACGAGGAGCGCCAGGCGCTGCGTGACGGGGATCTGATCCGGGTGCAGAACATGATCCCGGAAAAAGAACGCCTGCTGACTTATATTACCCAACTGCGGCTGCCAGTAACCACATTGCAACTGCTGCAGGACGCGGTGGAGCGCAACGCCAGGCTGATGGAAGCCACCGCGCGCGGCATCCGCGCCGCACTGCAGCGGATCAAAACCCTGCGTAACGGCCCGGCCCCATTGCAGACTTATGGTCCTGCGGGGCAGATCACCATGCTGAGCGCCCGCCCAACCGGCCGGGTTCACAAAGCGTAAAAAAAATAATTCAACTTTGAACAAACCTGGCGGGCAAGCTTAGCGAACTCTTAGTCTTTGCCCTTCAGGGTCACAGATGCATCCCGAGGGGGTGGCGCGACAAGACCGGAACCGGCCAGGTCGTAACTGTCAGAATGACACGAATTCCCCGCCCAGAAAGCGGATCATGAAACACCGGCGCAAAGCGCCGTTAAGATGAAGGAAAATGCTATGTCGAGCATTCTGACAAACTCCAGTGCGATGGTTGCCCTGCAAACCCTGAAGAGCGTGAACAAAAACCTTGAGGAAACTCAAGGCATGATTTCGACAGGTAAATCGGTCGCCACCGCAAAAGACAACTCTTCGGTCTGGGCAATTTCCAAAGTTATGGAATCAGACGTGAAAGGCTTTGAAGGCATCTCTGATTCCCTTGCCCTGGGTGAATCATCGGTTGCTGTTGCCGCCAACGCATCAGAAACAATCACTGATCTTCTGACTGATATCAAAGGCAAAATCGTTGCCGCCCAGGAAGAAAACGTTGACCGTGACAAGATCCAGACCGACATCAACAAACTGACAGATCAGATTGGATCGATCGTTGGCGCGGCGCAGTTCAACGGTATGAACCTGCTGAAAGGCACCGACGACATCAACATCCTGTCCTCGCTTGATCGTTCCTCTGACGGCACAGTGACCGCCTCCAGCATCACGGTTTCGCGCCAGGATATGTCGACCACTGCGGGCACTTATGGCTCCGGCACCTCTCTGGGATCGAACGCCACAGCAAGTGCCGCCGCGGTTGCGAACACTGGGAATAGCGTCACGATTGCGCTGCCCACAACTGACGCCGATATGTCGGACAACGCGAATATGTCCATCACCGTTGCCGGCGCACAGCTGACTTTCGCCACCGGTGATTTTGCAACTTCTGATGATCAGGACGCTGCGGCGATCATCATTAAAGATGCGATCAATGCGCTTGGTCTTGATGGTATCACCGCAACCATCAACGGCACAAATGCCTACGAAATTGATATCACTTCGACCCGCGCCTTTGAGGACGTAACAATTGCGGGAACCGGTGACATCACAGCCGCCACCACGACCATTGGCGAACGTGCAGAGACTGTGGCCTTTTCGAACACCGCTTCCGTGAATGACGGTGACGGCTATAAGGTCACGATTGGTTCGGATTCCTATGAATATGTCGCTGGCAAAGGCGAAACCATGGAAGACGTCGCCAAAGGGCTTAAAACCGCTATCGACTCTGCCGGTCTGACCGATATTTCAACGCAGGTTTCCAAGAACTCCACCTCCGGGGAATGGGAACTGAAAGTCGACAATGCCGGATCTTCAGTTGGCTTCTCGGCCACTGGGAACGCCGGTGGGGAAGCCTCCGGCGGCATGTTTGGGCTTGATAACATTGACGTGACCACCGATGGCGGAGCCTCTGCCGCGCTCAGCAATATCGAAACCATGATCAACG
>MAAC01019006.1_pt1 | contig 13629 bp, 15 predicted proteins | sample 1115981 | NCBI WGS metagenome assembly MAAC01 (sample SAMN04961126, study PRJNA320927) | seawater metagenome | isolation source: sample BD02T64 sea water enriched with oil for 64 days | place: USA:Gulf of Mexico | collected 2013-07-27 | reverse complement strand
TATTTTGTCAAAAATAGTAAAAGCATTCTTTTAGTATAACTAAAATTATATCTTTGGTGAAGTTTTTACTAACATTAATTATACATTATGCCTTTAACAGCAAATGACCCCAATAGAAGCACTTGGTTGGATACACCAACTAATACAGATTTTCCTATTCAAAACATTCCGTTTGGAGTATTTCTTACTCGTGAAGATATAATAACTATCGGAACTAGGATTGGAGATTATGCAATTGACCTAGGAGCATTACATCAATTAGGCTATTTTGATGGAATTGGCTTAACAGATGATATTTTCATGCAAGACAGTCTTAATGATTTTATCGCGGATGGAAGAAAAACCTGGAGACTAGTAAGAAACCGTATTTCAGATATATTCCTTGAAGGAAATAACAAACTAAAAGATAATGTTGAGCATAAAAGCATTGTTCTATTTACATTAGATGAAATAGAAATGCAGCTTCCAGTAGATGTCGGTGATTATACCGATTTTTATGCAAGTAAAGAACATGCGACAAATGTTGGGACTTTATTTAGAGATCCTGAGAATGCATTATTCCCTAATTGGCTTAGAATTCCAATTGGTTATCATGGAAGAAGTTCCTCAATTATACCTTCTGGAACTCCTATTAATAGACCTGTGGGTCAAACAAAACCTGGAGATGACGGAGTCCCTGGATTTGGTCCTTCTAAATTAGTAGATTTCGAATTAGAAATGGCATTTATTACTACAGATGCAAATCATTTAGGGGAAAGAGTATCTATAGATGAAGCGGAAGATTATATTTTTGGATTGGTATTGTTTAACGATTGGAGTGCTCGGGATATTCAAGCTTGGGAATATGTTCCTTTAGGACCCTTTTTAGGGAAGAGTTTTGCTTCTACTATTTCTCCATGGATTGTTACTTTAGACGCTTTAGAACCATTTAGAACGAATGGTCCAACACAAGATCCCTCTCCACTAGCTTATTTACAACATGGGGAGAATAAAAACTTTGACATTAAATTACAAGTAGGTATTCAACCTGAAGGGGATGAAGAAACCATTGTTGCTACTTCCAATTTTAAGTATATGTATTGGTCCATGGCACAACAACTAACTCACCATACAGTTAATGGATGTAATGTTCGTTCTGGTGACATGATGGGATCTGGAACTATTTCTGGTCCAACCAAAGAAGAATACGGATCTATGTTAGAATTAAGTTGGAAAGGTCAAAACCCTGTGCAATTAAAAAATGGTGTAGAAAGAAAATTCATCCATGATAACGATACCGTAATCATGCATGCTTACAGTGAAAAAGATGGATTAAGAATTGGTTTTGGTAATTGTAGCGGTAAGGTTCTTCCTGCTAAAGAATAAGTTGGTTAACTGAAGTTTTCAAGAAGTCCAGCATCTATACTATAGTGAGAACTATGATGTATGGTATTTCCATTTTTTAAAACTATTAACTGTGGACTTTGGTGCATTACTTGAAACCGAATAGCTACTTCGTTAGAGACTTCCCTAAATGCAATTAAATCTAAAAAATAGAGTTTAACTTTATCGTTTTCAATATTAAAATTGTTTTCAAATTGTCGAAAAGTCATACTACTAACACCACAACGTGAAGAATGCTTAAATATCACTATAGGTTGATGAATAGATTCTTTTTCAATTTTAATTAATTGATCTATTGAAGTTAATCGATTCCAAGGGATAAGTTTCACTTCTTCAGAAGAGACTTTACTACCAAATAGTTTATCTAAGATTCCCATTTAATTAAAAATTTAAGTTTGCAAACTTAAGAAAATCTTTCTAATAAAAAATCAACATATTTATTTTCAAATTGCCATTTTGTCTAGGTAAATCACTTGATTTCAGACATTTTGACTTGTTTTTTTAATGGTTTGAATTTTGATTATTCAATTCTGAAAACAAAGTAGAACTACCACTTCGGTGGGCAAAAACATAAAAGATGAATCTAAATAATTATACCATAAAATCACAAGAAGCCATACAGCAAGCCCAACAACTTGCACAGAGCTATGGGCATCAACAAATAGAAAATGAGCATGTTTTAAAAGCTATTTTTGAAATTGATGAAAATGTCACTCCATTTATTTTGAAAAAATTAAATGTGAATGTTGCCATCGTAAAACAAATATTAGAAAAACAATTAGAAAGCTTTTCCAAAGTTTCTGGAAGTGATATTTTACTTTCAAGAGATACAGGCAAAACACTAAATGAAGCTAGTATCATTTCAAAAAAGATGAAAGATGAATATGTATCCATCGAACATTTGCTATTGGCCATATTTAAATCAAAAAATACTATTGCACAAAGTTTAAAAGATCAAGGTGTTACTGAAAAAGGATTAATGTCTGCTATAGAAGAATTGCGAAAAGGCGATCGAGTAACTTCACCTTCTGCTGAAGAAACCTATAATTCATTAAATAAATTTGCTAGAAATTTAAATGCATTAGCTGCTGATGGCAAACTAGATCCTGTAATAGGACGAGATGAAGAAATACGTAGGATTTTACAAATATTATCTCGTAGAACTAAAAACAACCCAATGTTAGTCGGAGAACCCGGTACTGGTAAGACCGCTATTGCAGAAGGTTTAGCACATCGTATTATTGCTGGTGATATTCCTGAAAATTTAAAAGACAAAATTATTTTTTCTTTAGATATGGGAGCATTAATTGCTGGTGCCAAATTTAAAGGAGAATTTGAAGAGCGGCTTAAAGCTGTTATCAAAGAAGTAACTTCTAGTGATGGAAATATTGTTTTATTTATTGATGAAATTCATACTCTTGTTGGTGCTGGTGGCGGACAAGGTGCTATGGATGCAGCCAATATTTTAAAACCTGCTTTAGCAAGAGGAGAATTACGTGCAATTGGTGCTACTACCCTAGACGAATACCAAAAATACTTTGAAAAGGATAAAGCTTTAGAAAGACGTTTCCAAAAAGTGTTTGTAGATGAACCTGATACCGAAAGTGCTATTTCTATACTTCGCGGGATTAAAGGCAATTACGAAACACATCACAAAGTCCGTATTAAAGACGAAGCAATAATTGCTTCCGTAGAACTATCGCAACGTTATATTTCAGACCGTTTCTTACCGGATAAGGCTATCGATTTAATGGATGAAGCTGCTGCCAAAATACGAATGGAAATAAATTCCAAACCAGAAGAATTAGATGTCTTGGATAGAAAGGTGATGCAATTAGAAATTGAAATTGAAGCGATTAAACGTGAAAAGGACGAAAAAAAGTTAAAGATCCTTCGCTTCGATTTAGAGAATATAAAAGAAGAACGAAACTCCATTCATGCAAAATGGAAAAGTGAAAAGGTAGTTGTAGATGCTATTCAGAATCTAAAAAAAGAAATTGAAGAATTTAAACTAGAAGCAGATCGTGCAGAACGAGATGGAGATTTTGGTAAAGTTGCAGAATTGAGATATGGAAAACTTAAGGAAGCAAACGAAAAGCTTTTAGAACTTGAAAAACAATTGGCTGAAAACGATGAAAGTGATTCTTTAATTAAAGAGGAGGTTACTACCGAAGATATAGCCGAAGTTGTAGCAAAGTGGACTGGGATTCCAGTCACCAAAATGTTGCAAAGTGATCGTGAAAAATTATTAAAACTTGAAAAAGAACTTCATAAACGTGTTGTAGGTCAAGATGAAGCTATTGTAGCTGTTAGTGATGCCATTAGAAGAAGTAGAGCTGGATTACAAGACGATAAAAAACCAATTGGAACCTTCCTATTTCTTGGAACTACAGGAGTTGGTAAAACAGAATTGGCTAAAGCATTAGCAGAATATATGTTTGATGATGAAAATGCTATGACCAGAATAGATATGAGCGAATATCAAGAACGTCATAGTGTAAGTAGATTAATTGGTGCTCCTCCAGGATATGTTGGTTATGATGAAGGGGGGCAATTAACAGAGGCAGTACGACGCAAACCTTATTCTGTAGTTTTACTAGATGAGATAGAAAAAGCACATCCCGATACTTTTAATATTTTATTGCAAGTATTAGATGAAGGAAGGCTTACCGATAATAAAGGTAGGGTTGCAGATTTTAAAAATACGGTGATTATTATGACGAGTAATATGGGAAGCCAAATTATTCAAGAGAAATTTGATGCTGTAAAAGATATTGATACTGCTATGGAAGTTGCCAAAATTGAAGTATTAGGTTTATTAAAACAAACGGTTCGCCCGGAATTTTTAAATCGGATAGACGATATAATCATGTTTACACCACTATCGGAAGAGGATATCAAACAAATTGTAAAGCTTCAATTAAATAGTCTAACAAAAATGCTTGCAAAACAAAATATCACCATAGATGCTACTAATGAAGCAGTGGAGTATCTTGCAGCTAAAGGATATGAGCCGCATTATGGAGCGAGACCAGTAAAAAGAGTGATACAGAAAGAGATTTTAAATAACCTTTCTAAAGAAATTCTCTCTGGTAAAATAACAACAGATAGCATCATTCTATTAGATTGCTTTAATGACACTTTAGTTTTTAGAAATGAAGATCAATTGGTCAATAATTAAAATCAATCTAAAGTATTTAAATAAAAAGAGCTCTTGAATTTAATCTAGAGCTTTTTTTATGACAATTTTCAAACATTAAATTAACATTGATATTAAAATATACCTTTCGGTATATTTAATGTATATTTGCGCATAATTTATTTTATTATGTTATCCAAATCTAAATTAACCTCGAAATATATCATTGAAACTGTTGCTCCTATTTTTAATAAAAAAGGGTATGCAGCAACTTCTATGTCAGATATTACAAATGCTACTAATTTAACTAAAGGAGCAATCTATGGAAATTTCGAAAATAAAGAAGCATTGGCTATCGCTGCATTTCATAAAAATGTAAATGACCTATTAAAAAAGGTAGCCTTACACCAAGAGCAAAGTAAATCTCCGCTTCAAAAATTATTTTTAATTACCGATTTTTATCGGAATTATTATGATTTCAGTAGGAAACTTGGCGGTTGTCCAATTCTTAATATAGGAGTAGATGCAAATAATCAAGACACTGCACTATTAACTGAAGTTCGTAATGTAATTAACAAAACTCAACATCATATCGCAAAGTTAGTGGATTGGGGAAAAGAAATTGGTGAGATAAAACAATCGATAGATTCTCAAAAATTTGCCAAACAATTGTATTCTCGAATACAAGGGGCAATTTTTATGACCTATACCATGGACAATACTAGCTATTTACAGCAAACCATGGAGGAATTAAACGCATACATTAAATCTGAAATAGAAAATAATCACTAAAAATAAAAATTTAATTTATCAATGAATACACTACCAAAACTCTTAGAAAGCAAAGTAAAAATACGATTTCAGGATTGCGATCCATTTAATCATTTAAATAATGCTGCATATATTAATTATTTTATAAACGCTCGAGAAGATCAGGTTTCAGAAAACTATAATCTGGATATATATAAAATGGCTCAAACCCAAGGAAAAAGTTGGGTGGTTGGCAGTAATCAAATTGCTTATCTAAAACCTGCATTTTTAATGGAAGATGTTGTGATTAGCACCCAATTAATTTATTTTAATGAAACTAAATTACAAGTTGAGCTTAAAATGTGGAATAAAGACAAAACAGAAATTAAAGCTGTTATGTGGAGTACTTTTGTTCACTTTAACTTACTCAAACAGAAAAGAGAAATACATACGGAAGACTTAATGCAATTATTTACATCTGTATTAAATCCAATAGAATCTTCAATTTTTGATGAAAGAATTCTATCTTTCAAAAAACAGAAAGTACAATAGCATTACTTTAGACTTCATATCAATATTTTAAATATATTTACTCACATATAAATCTATTTTTATGAGAAATTTTCTGCTTCTTTCATTTGTCTTTGTTTTAATTTTTTCTTGTAAAACAGAAAAGAAAGATGAGACAAATACTATTCAGGAAACTACGGTCTATTATTTAATTCGGCATGCTGAAAAAGATAGAAGTACAACAGGTCAAGATCCCATATTAACAGAAAAGGGGCTTGAAAGAGCTGCTAATTGGACTAAAATATTTACTCCCATAAAGTTTGACCATGTCTATTCTACGGATTATAAAAGAACCCAGCAAACAGCTTTGCCAACAGCTGCTGATAAGAATTTAGAAATTCGAAGTTATAATCCGGATAAGCTATATGATGAGAATTTTAAAAGAAATACAAATGGAAAAACTGTTTTAATTGTTGGACACAGTGATACAACTCCTGCCTTAGTAAATACTATTTTGGGAGAACTTAAATATGATCAATTAGACGATAAGGACAATGGGAAACTTTTTATAGTTACTCTTAATAAGGATGATATTTCAGTTACAATAGAAGACCATAACTAACAACTTATAAAATTTCCACTTCAACATTTTCGGTTTCAATCTTAGACAATAAATTTAATTCTCCTTTTTCAAATAATTTGTCTAAATCTTCTAGTTTTATTTCTAAAGATAATGGCTTAAAGTTATTATAATCCACAAATCGAATGCCTTCTACAGTTCTTATATTATAGGCTTCTCTAAACCGAATTCCTCCACCATTTGTAGCATATTTATAAGCTAAATAATCTAGACTAAAATTTTCTTTATGAATCCAATATACAAATCGATCGTCATAATCTGTACCTCCTCCTTCTTCAGAAAAAGTGACTTCAATTTCATAATATGTTTGCTCTTTTATTATATCCTCACCTAATAACTTTTTATGTACCGCAGATGAATTTAATCCATAAGGCAATTGCGCGAAATAATGAACAGAATTAACGCCATCGCCAATGTTAATTGCTATAGAATCTGGCACAACAATTAAGGAATCATTTTTATATCTTTTTAAACCAGAATTGGACAACACATCATGAATTACATCTAAAGAATCGTTTTTAAAACGTTCTAATAGAAAGTCGCCATTATATCTTTTGCTTTTATAAATTCTATCTCTAAATGTAAATTTGATAGTAGCTTGATCACAATTTCCTTGACAAGAAATATCTATAGCTTTGTCTACTATTAATTGGGCATTTAGATCTTGCTTTTTGGTTTTTGCATCTTTATTTTCTACACAGGATAAAAAGAGTAGAATACTACTAAATAATATGATTAAATATTTCATTTTAATTTTTAAAATTTCAAATTTAGATAATTAGTACGTACAATTTCCTATGCCTTACATTTAGCACTTATAAAGAAAAGAAAATAATTAAATAGTATTATTTTTGCTGCTATGGCAATTCAGAAAACAGTTAAAATTAAAAACCGGAAAGCTCGGTTTGAATATGAAATCTTAGATCGGTTTACAGCAGGAATTGTTTTGCGAGGAACTGAAATAAAAGCGATTCGTGAAGGCAAAGCATCTATTGCCGAAGCTTTTTGTGAGTTTAGTAATAATGAGCTTTTTGTAATTAATATGACTGTTCAAGAATATTCGCACGCTACCAATTTTAATCACAACCCAAAAAGTGAACGAAAGCTATTACTCAACCGCAGTGAATTAAAAAAATTAGAAAAGCAGGTTAAAAATACAGGCTTAACGATTATTCCTCTTCTTTTATTTACCAATGACAATGGACTAGCAAAAATTGAAATCGCACTTAGTCGGGGTAAAAAGCAATTCGACAAACGAGAATCTTTAAAAGACCAAGATAATAAACGGGACTTAAGTAGAATTAAAAAATCTTTTAATACCCATGGGTAAACAATTTTCAGAAATACGCCCAGCAATTCAAGAATTTATCGAAAAACAAAAAGTGTTTTTTGTAGGTACTGCAAGAACGGAAGGAAGTGTAAATATTTCTCCCAAGGGCATGGATTCTATTAGAGTCATCGATAATAAAAAGATTGTCTGGTTAAACCTCACAGGTAGTGGCAATGAAACAGCAGCGCATTTATTAGAAAATGATAGAATGACCATTATGTTTTGTTCTTTTGAAAAAATGCCTCTTATTCTTAGACTTTATGGAAAAGCCAAAATTTATCATGAGAATGACAAAGAATATATGGAGTATAGTTTACTCTTTGAAGAATTTATTGGAGCCCGACAAATTATCGTAATGAACGTAAACTTAGTACAAACCTCATGTGGATTTGCGGTACCATTTATGGAATTTAAAGCAGAACGAACACAATTAAAAGATTCAGATATTAAAAAAGGAAGAGATAAAATCAAGCAATACTGGAAAGATAAAAACACCAAAAGTATTGATGGGTTTGATACAAATATTGAAAACCTATAAAATTATCACCATGAAAAAGCCCTATTTAATAATACTATTATTATCTATTTTAATTTCTTGTGATTCTTCAGATGATTCATCAGACAATGAAGATGGAAACAATACTACAGAAGCAATAAGATTAATTGAGATTAAGTTAACAGCTTATTACAATGGAAATTCAGCAATAAACAATTTATCTTATCAATACGATGAAAATTATAAATTAGAACAGGCGATATCCGAAAATGAAAATGGAATTTTCACTACTAATTACTTTTATACAGGGGATAATATTACTTTATTAGAGTATTCTAATGGGCAATCTAGAGATTATATTTATGAAAATGGCTTGATAGTTAATAGTACTCATTCCTTTTCAAACTCATCAACAACATATCAATACCTATATAATTCTTCCCAACAAATGATACAGCAAGGTGTAGTTGTAGGACAAGATTTATCATGTATTAAGAGTTATCAGTACGATATTAATGATAACCCAATTTTAACTGAAGACCCTTGTAATAGTTTCACTTATGAAATTGATTATGATTCGAAGAATAACCCTTTTAATGCTTTACTACCAAATAACTTTTTGAAAGTAGCCCCAATTGGAAAAAATAATGCTACAACATATGTTAATGAAGTATACTCTAATGGAGATACTATAATACACATTACTACTACCTCTATGGAATATAATTCTGATGATTACCCAACTAAAATATTGTATTATAATGAAGCTGGAGAATTACAAAGTATGGAAGAATATTTTTATGAATAATTTCTAATTCTTATCTTCTAAAAGCGGCACAAACCGAAATTCACCATATTCTTTTTTATCGAATTCTTTAGCGGATTTACGAGTAAATACCGTCATAATTTGGGACTTATCTCCCACTGGTATTACTAGCCTACCCCCTACTTTTAATTGTGCCAATAAGGGTTTTGGGACAAAGGGTGCACCAGCAGTTACCACTATTCCATCATAAGGTGCTTCTTCTTTTAATCCTTTATATCCATCTCCAAAAATTAGTTTTCGGGGTCTGTAACCCAATTTAGGTAGAAAGAGTTTGGTTTTTTTAAAAAGTTCATTTTGACGTTCTATAGAGAATACTCGAAGCCCCATTTCTAATAATATCGCAGTTTGGTATCCACTCCCCGTTCCTATTTCTAATACTTTATCTCCTTTTTTTAATTGTAATAATTCCGATTGGCGAGCAACTGTATAGGGCTGTGATATGGTTTGATCTGCTCCAATAGGAAATGCTTTATCCACATAAGCATGGTCTATAAAACCTGAATCCATAAATAAATGACGTGGTATTTTATTTATTGCTGTTAAAACATTTGTATCTAAAATGCCTTTAGATTTTAGGATTGCGACTAATTTTTTTCGCATTCCCTGATGGGTAAAAGTATCTTGCACTTCTTATTTTTTATTTCTTCAAAAGTAAGAAAACAAGGTTCAAAAAAAGGATGAAAACTGTTATCTTTGTACAAAATATATATCAATGTTAAAAGCTGGAGTTATAGGTGCTGGACACCTAGGAAAAATTCATTTAAAACTTCTAAATCAATCTACTAATTACGACCTTGTTGGCTTCTTTGACACAGATACTGAAGCTGCAAAAAATATTGCTAAAGAATTTGGGTATAAAAATTTTGAAACAATCTCAGAATTAATTAAAGCCTGCGATATGGTAGATGTGGTAACTCCTACCCTTTTTCATTTTGATACCGCTAGAGAGGTTTTAAAAGCTGGAAGACACCTTTTTATTGAAAAACCCATTACCAAAACAGTAGAAGAAGCCGAATCCATTAGAGAGTTAGCTAAAGCAAATGGAGTTCGAGGGCAAGTTGGTCAAGTGGAACGTTTTAATCCTGCTTTTACAGCGGTGAATAATCAGATTGTGAATCCGATGTTTATAGAATCACATCGTTTGGCAGAGTTTAACCCAAGGGGAACTGATGTTTCAGTAGTCTTAGATTTAATGATTCATGACATTGATGCTATTTTAAGTGTTGTAAAATCGAAAGTGAAATCTGTAACCGCTAATGGAGTTTCGGTAATAAGTAAAACTCCAGATATTGCTAATGCTCGTATTGAATTTGAAAACGGATGTGTTGCTAATCTTACAGCTAGTAGGATCTCATTAAAAAATATGCGTAAAGCTCGATTCTTTCAGAAGGACGCATATATTTCTGTAGACTTTTTAGAAAAGAAAAGTGAAGTTGTAAAGATGAAGGATGCTCCGGAGCAACCCGATGAATTTGCAATGATACTCACAAATGCAGAAGGTGTAAAAAAACAAATCTATTTTGAAAACCCACAAATAGACCCCAACAATGCGATATTAGACGAGTTGGATGCTTTTGCCAATGCAATTAATACAGATACTACCCCAGTGGTGTCTCTTGCCCAAGGCACAGAAGCATTACGTGTTGCAATGCAAGTGATAGAAAATTTTAAAATGATATAAAAAGAAGTTTAATTAAAAAGATACCCGCCTTCGCGGGCATATATATGAAAAACATTGCAGTTATAGGATCAGGAACTATGGGAAATGGAATAGCACATACATTTGCTCAAAATGATTTTAGAGTTCAGTTAATAGATGTTTCAGAAGAAGCATTAAAAAAAGGAATTGCCACTATTACCAAGAACCTGGATAGAATGGTCGCTAAAGAAAAGATTTCTGAAGAAGAAAAACTTCAAACTCTTTCGAACATTACCACCTATACTAGTATTGAAGAAGGTGTAGAATATGCAAGTTTGGTTGTTGAAGCAGCAACCGAAAATTTAGATTTGAAACTTAAGATATTTAGAGATTTAGAAAAGTTTTGTCCAGAAGATACTATTTTAGCTAGTAATACTTCCTCTATTTCAATTACACAAATAGCTGCTGTGACTTCAAGACCAGAAATGGTAATTGGGATGCATTTTATGAATCCTGTGCCTATTATGAAGTTAGTAGAAATTATTAGAGGTTACAATACAAGTCAGGAGACGTATGATACTGTAAGGGATATTTCAGAAAAATTAGGGAAGATCCCTGTAGAAGTAAATGATTATCCTGGGTTTGTTGCAAATCGTATTTTAATGCCAATGCTTAATGAAGCAATTGAAACATTATATAATGGTGTTGCCGGTGTTAAAGAAATTGATACCGTAATGAAATTAGGAATGGCACATCCAATGGGACCATTACAGCTTTCAGATTTTATAGGGCTAGATGTTTGTCTTTCAATTTTAAAAGTAATGAATGATGGTTTTAAAAATCCGAAATACGCTCCTTGTCCATTATTAGTTAATATGGTAATGGCAGGAAAATTAGGAATTAAAAGTGGAGAAGGGTTTTATGATTATAGTGAAAACAGAAGAGCTGAAAATGTAGCTAAGATGTTTCAATAAGAAGTCATTATTAAATAAACAATGGCAAAAATAATTCCTTTTAAAGCGGTACGTCCAACTCGAGATAAAGTAAGTCTTATTGCTTGTAGACCCTATGACACCTACACTCCTTCAGAGAGAGAGTCGCGTATGCATGTAAATCCATTTTCATTTTTGCACATTGTAAATCCTGGTTATAAATACCAACAAAAATTAACTGGAGAAAAGAGATATGCTCTTGTAAAAAATAGATTCCAAGAATTTAAAGAAGATAATATATTTATTAAAGACGAAGAACCCAGTTTTTATTTCTACAAAATTGTAAATCGAGATGGTCATGAATTTTCAGGAATAATTGCTGGTTCAAGTGCTTGGGATTATGAAAATGAAGTCATTAAAAAGCATGAGAAAACAATAGAAAATCGGGAGAATATATTTAAAGAATACCTTAAAACCGTAGGCTTTAATGCAGAGCCTGTACTCCTTACTTACTCTGATAATGATGACTTAAAACTTATTATTGAGGAGGTAATGAAAACAAGGTCTGAGTATGAGTTTACAACCACCTATAGAGATACCCATTATATCTGGAATATAAGCGACAAGACTATTATTGATAAAGTAACAGCCATTTTTTCTGAAATGAATTCGCTTTATATAGCAGATGGGCATCATCGTTCCGCATCTTCTTATTTACTAGCAAAACATTCTAAAGAAGAAAATCCAAACCACGATGGAAATGAATCTTATAATTACTTTATGAGTTATCTTATTCCTGAAAGTGATTTGAAAATTTACGAATTCAACAGGCTAATAAAAGACCTTAATGGATTGAGTAAAGAAGATTTTTTAATTTCATTAGACGAGGTTTTTAGAATTGAAGATCGTGGAAATGAATATTACAAACCTTCAAAGAAGCATCATTTTAGCATGTATCTAGGCGGCAACTACTATTCACTATATCTTAGGAAAGCAGAATACGAGATAAATAATGCTCTAGATACTTTGGATGTTCAAATTTTATACGATACTGTTTTAAAACCAATTTTAGGGATTAAAGATTTGCGAAATGATGATCGCATTGTTTATCCCCATGGTAAAAATGATTTAGCCTATATGAAGTCTTTAATAGATTCTGGAGAGTTTAAAGTCGGTTTTGGTTTATTACCAATATCAACTGAAGAATTAAAAAACGTTGCTGATGAAGGACTCACTATGCCTCCAAAAAGCACTTTTATTGAACCAAAATTACGAAGTGGAATTACAATTTACGAGTTTTAAATGAAGATAATTTCTGAAAACCTTATTAAAATAAAATCTGAACTTCCAGAGGATGTTACCTTGGTTGCAGTTTCAAAAACCAAGCCTGTTGCAGAAATCATGGAAGCATATGATGCTGGGCAACGAATTTTTGGTGAGAATAAAATTCAGGAAATGGCTGCCAAATATGAAGAAATGCCAAAAGATATTGAATGGCATATGATTGGGCATATTCAAAGAAACAAGGTAAAATATATGGCTTCGTTTGTAAACTTAATTCACGCGGTAGATAGTTTGCGATTATTAACCGAAATAAATAAACAAGCCTTAAAAAACAATCGAGTGATTCATTGTTTACTGCAACTAAAAATTGCTTCAGAAGAAAGTAAATTTGGTTTAACTGAAGTTGAAGTAATACAATTATTGAGCACCAATGAATTTAAAGATTTTCAAAATATTAAAATAGTGGGTCTAATGGGGATGGCAACATTTACAGATAATAAGGAACAACTTCAAGAAGAATTCGGGTTTCTAAAAAATATATTTAACAAATTTAGAATTCAGAATTCAGAATTCAAAATTTTAAGTATGGGTATGAGTGACGACTATCCTATTGCTATAAAAAATGGCAGTACTATGGTTCGTGTAGGAAGTTCAATTTTTGGCAAACGAAACTATAACATATAATTTGTACGCAATACTT
>MAAC01012203.1_pt1 | contig 13634 bp, 11 predicted proteins | sample 1115981 | NCBI WGS metagenome assembly MAAC01 (sample SAMN04961126, study PRJNA320927) | seawater metagenome | isolation source: sample BD02T64 sea water enriched with oil for 64 days | place: USA:Gulf of Mexico | collected 2013-07-27 | reverse complement strand
AAATTTTAAAAGACAATCAAGTTATAATTGATGAATTAATTACATATGAAACAAGCTGTAATAAACTTGATTATCATGTTAATATTCCTGAAAATTCAATCATTATATTTTCTTCCCCCTCAACTATAAAATGTTTTTTTGATCTCTATATTTGGGATAGCAGTTATCAAGCAATTTGTATTGGGAGAACTACTGCTACTTATTTACCTGAAGGTATAAATTCTAAGATTTCACCCAGTCAATCTCTTTCAGAGTGTATAAAGTATGCCAAAAGTTTCTCTTAGTTTTCATAGCATTTCTACTTTAATAATTTCCATTTAAAATGAAATAATTATTTTCTCAATTTTTAATGTTTAATTTACTCACAATTAGGTAAAATAGTTAATATCTAAGTGGTTCGGGATTTCCATTGTTGAGGGTCCGATACTGTATTTATGTGTGTAATTGTAATTAAATGGTGTGTAGTGTTTAGGCTTTTGCTTTTTGCGTTCCTAAAATTTAATTCTTACGTGCAGTCATTGGCTTTTGTGGGCCATATTGATGGTTAACGGCTACTTGGATTTTTATACTTAAAGAAAATTAATATATTGATTATTTTTCTTTAGGTATTACCAGCATATAAGGAAAATAAGTGAATATTTTGATTTTAGGAAGTGGCGGTAGAGAATACTCTATTGGATTGAGTATATATAAAGAAAATGAACATCAATTGTTTTTTATGCCAGGTAATGGTGCTACAGATACTTTGGGTACGAATATTAATATTAAAGACTATCATGATTTGGCTTCATGGGCTAAAGAGAAAGCTATTGATTTAACTATTGTTGGACCTGAAGCTCCTTTGGTTGAGGGAGTAGTGGATATTTTTAAAGCAAATAATTTGGTCATTTTTGGTCCAAGTGCAGCTGCGGCTCGCCTTGAAGGTTCTAAAGTTTATATGAAAAATATGCTGAAAAAATTTAACGTTCCAACAGCTGCTTTTATTGAAACAAACTCTATTTCTGAAGCCAATGATTTTATTGATTCCATGCAAATTCCAATCGTAGTGAAAGCGGATGGTTTATGTGCAGGAAAAGGTGTTATCATTGCACAAAGTAAAGATGAAGCAAAAGAAGCAGTATCTGATATGTTAAATGGTGTTAGTTTTGGTGATGCGGGTACCAATGTAGTGGTTGAAGAATTTCTTGATGGTTATGAACTTTCTGTTTTTGCAATTTGTGATGGTGAAAACTATAAAGTACTTCCTGCAGCTCAAGATCATAAAAGAGTTGGAAATGGTGATACTGGACCAAACACAGGTGGAATGGGTGCCTACGCTCCTACACCATTAGTTGACGAAACTATTTACCAAAAAATTGAAGACAGAGTTATAAAACCAACATTAAAAGGTATGAAAGAAGAAGGTGCACCCTTTGAAGGCGTACTTTTCATAGGAGTAATGGTAGTACGAGGTGAGCCAATTATACTTGAGTATAATGTTAGATTTGGTGATCCTGAGTGTGAAATACTAATGCCCCTACTTGAAACACCTGTAAGTGAGCTTTTTTATAAAGGTGCAACAAAAGATTTAAAAAATCTTGATATAAAGATAAAAAAAGAATTTGGTGTTGGCGTTGTAATGGCCAGTGGAAACTATCCATATAGCAGTAGTGAACCAGCTGAAATTATTGTTGATACTATTGTTGATGTTGAGTTATTGAACAATAGTCATATATCTTATGCAGGAGTTTCTAAAGATAATGGTAAACTATTAGCTACTGGTGGAAGAGTTTTAGTTTGCGTTGGATTTGGTGAGTCAATTAAAATAGCCAGAGACAGAGCTTATGCGTTATGTGGTCAAGTGCATTTTGCAGGTAAAAAAATTAGAACTGATATTGCATATCAAGCATTAAAATAATTGGAATTTTTCTTATATGAATAATGAAAACTTACAGCTTGCATCCATGCCTTCACGAATTATTGCATTTATTATTGATGATTTACTTATTTCATTGGTTTTTGTATTACTTTTTTGGGATCAAATCACTTCTTCCGATGGTCAATTAATAAATATGCTTATTATTATAAGTGAACATGTAATTCAAGTATTACTCTTAAAATTTGTTTATCAAGGCTTTTTTGTTTGGTACTATGGTGCAACAATTGGTAAAATTGTTACAAAAATTAAAGTTATTGACTATAATCATTTTGGAAGAGTTTCTCTTGCGACATCATTAATACGTTCAATGACAAGAATATTTAGTGAATATATTGTTTATATTGGTTTTATAATTGGATTCTTTACTGATGGTAGACAAACACTTCATGATAAAATAAGTAGGACGTTGGTAGTAAATGCTTAAAAAATCACTCTTAATTATAGGTTTAACTTCTTCAATTTATGCAGCTGGTGCAATTGAAAATGTCGACAAGAAAATTGTCAAAACTCAAAAAAACACTAAATCAAATTCTAGTTTAAATAATGAAAAATATCAAATTTTCGCCAATAAACTTGAAACCAAGAATAATATTGTTACTGCAACTGGCGATGTGGTTATATTTTCAAAATCCTACTATATGACTGCACAAAAAGCCATCTATAATAAAAACAATGAAACTTTTGAGTTATTTGATGAAGTAGTTATTTTAAAAGACAATTCTTTACATTCAAATAGTGATTACTCTTTTATTGATATGAAATCAGGTGACTTGTCTCAAACACCTACATTAATAATTAATAAGACTTCTCCACTATGGATTAACTCATCAAAGTCTAATAAAACTACTGAAGTAATTCAGCTTGAAAAATCTATATTATCCAGTTGTGATTGTGACGATCCAGATTGGACTATTGATTTCTCTAGTGGTTCTTATGATACTAAAAGCCAATGGGTTGAAACTTTTAATAATAAAATTTATATAGGCTCAGTCCCTGTATTTTATCTACCTTACTTTGCCTTTCCTACAGATGACACCAGAAGATCAGGTGTATTAATTCCTTCTATTGGACAATCTAGTAAAGAGGGTTTTTTGCTTAATCAACCAATTTATTTAGCACCTGAAGATAATTACGATATTGAAATAATTCCTCAAGTACGTTCAAAAAGAGGAAAAGGAATATACACATACCTAAGGTATGCAGACTCGCCATTTTCTACTTTATATTTTAATACGGGGATATTTTCAGAAAAAGATAAATACTTTACAGAAAATTCTCTCAAGAACAAAAAACATTTTGGTTTTAATGTACAGTATAAAAGAGAGAAGTTATTTACTAAAAACATTGATAATCAAGATGGTTTATTTATCAATGTTGACTGGATCAATGATGTTGAGTTTAAAAATCTAGAAGATGAAAATCATAAAGAATCTTATGAAAAAAAGATTGAGTCTAATATCAATTATTTTTATAATACTCCTGGGCACTATTCCGGAATTTATTTTACCCATTATTTAGATACAAGTTTAGATTCAAATGACAATACCATGCAAAAACTTCCACAAGCTCAATTTCATACATATTCAGAGCCTATTTTGTTTGATAAATTATTATATTCAACGGATACAATTTATACAAACTACAATAGAAAAGAAGGCATTAATGCCAATCAAATAGATTTTTCTTTACCTTTTACTTATAGTTACTTTTTATTAAATGATTATATTAGATTAACTTTAAAAAATACCACGACTATTTCACATTTAAAATATTCAAATACTTCTACTCAGTTTTCTGATGGAACTTTTGTAGAAAATACCAGTGTTGTTACTTTGGGTACTGATATTACAAAACCTTATGATAATTATATTCACACAGTCAATTTTAATGTTGATTTTACTTTACCTACAACACTAAGTGAAACGGGTGATTTATATAGTATTACAAACAGTGATTCTGAACTTGAAGCATTTTCTATTTCAAAAACACAAAAAACGGTTGATTTTTCTTTAAATCATTCTGTTTATGATAAAGATGACTTGGCTCAAATCATTAACCACAAAATTAAACAATCAGTTATTTATAGTGATTTTGACACAAAATTATCAAATTTAGAAAATGAGCTTACCTTTAACCATACTCTGGGTAGTTTATCAAACAGATTGGTTTATTCCCAAGAAGATGAGGAATTTATTGAATCTTCATCAGGATTAAATCTTTCATATAATGATTATTTTTTTAATGCAACCTATTATGTTTCCAAAGATACTCCAAACTCTGGAAAAGAAGATTTAGAATCCTATACAGTTAAAACTGGATTTAAATTTCTAGATGATTTTAAGTTAACATATGAACAAGATTATAATATTCAAAAACATCTTGTGAGTAAAGATACTTTTTCTTTTAATATAGATGACAGTTGTTGGAATTTTGATATTAAATATGGAAAAGAATTGGTTGCCTCTTCAACTGACAATGGAAACTCAGCTACCTACCAAGATACAATCTTTTTTACATTGGAATTAAAACAGCTGGGTGGTGTTAATTTTGCAAAAAAAATAAAAGAGCAGTAAGATGAAAGAAGCTAAAAAATACTTTAAGGACAGAACAGATGCGGCAGAACAGTTGATTTCTGTTTTACCAATAGAGAAAATGAAAAAAGAAAATTGGGTTGTTCTTTCAACTTCAAGTGGAGGAACGCCAATTGCATATGAAATCGCAATGAGACTCAATGCAGAATTTGATTTTCTATTTACTAGCAAAGTATTTGCACCCAATAACGACGAATGCGAGGTTGCAATTGTAAGTGAAAGTGAAGAGGTTGTAATTCATGAGGAGTTGGTAAAAGCTTTTGATATTAGTTTGGATTGTATTTTTTCAAACTCCAAACGAATTTATGATGAAAGTGTTTTAAAACGTATTCACAGATATAGAGGTGGGGAACCAATTGCGGATCTTCATAATAAAAATGTATTATTAATTGATGAAGGGTTAAATACAAGTATTACAATGATGGCTTGTATTAAAACAGCTATAAATCTTGGCTCAAAGTCAGTATCGGTTGCAGTTCCAATCTTACCAGATGTGAGTGCACCAATTATTGAATCAATAGCCGATGATTTATACTATGTTAAGAAACTTCAACACTTTGTATTAATAGATTTTTATTATGAAGAGTTAAAAAGAGTTACCTATGAAGATAATTTAAAAATGATTAAGGAAAAATAATGTCAACAGTATGCGAATTTGAGTTAAACGGACAAGAAGAAATATATGAATTTAATAAGGTTGCAAAGCAGGCAAATGGTTCTGTTTTGGCAAAAAAAGGTAAAGCTGTTGTACTGGCAACAATTGTAAGTGAGTTTGATAATCCAGTGGATGCTGACTTTACACCATTAACAGTACAGTATATTGAAAAAACTTATGCTGCAGCAAAACTTCCTGGAGGTTTCTTTAAACGAGAAGCAAAACCAAGTGAATTTGAAACTTTAACGTCAAGAGTTATTGATAGAAGTTTACGACCTTTATTCCCAAAAGGTTATGTATTTCCAACAACAATAACAGTAATGGTTCTAAGTGCTGATAAAGATGTGGATATTCAAGCTTTAGCTCTTAATGCAGCATCAGCAGCTATGTACACATCAGATATACCAATCAAGAAATCTGTTGCAGGAATTAGAGTAGCAAAAATTGATGGAGAATATGTTGTTAACCCAAAAATGTCAATGATGAATGAATCTACATTAGATTTATATGTTGCTGGATCTAAAGCAGAGTTACTTATGATTGAAATGAAATCAATTTCATCTGAAGATATGGTTGAAGTAGACATTGAAGCTTTCTCTAAAATTCACAATGCAAATGAAGTTACAACACAAGAATTAGTGGAAGCCATTGGTATTGCACAAGCTGCATTAAAAGAAGCAAATGAAGCATATGAAGCAAGTTTTGAAAATGTATCAAAAGAAGAAAAAGTTCTTGAATTGGTTTCATTTTCAGTAAATGAATCTGTTATTTCTTATGTAAGAGATAATTATACCCCTCAAATTAGTGAAGCCATTAAAAAATTGGCAAAAAGTGAGAGAGCTACAGAGTTAAAAGATATTTCAAAAGTAATTCAATTAGATGCTTATAGTGTAGAAAATGAACTAGAATTAACAACAGTTTATGAGGCCGTTTCAGTAGTTAAAAGAGAACTGGTTAGAAGTATGATTGTTAAAGATAAAGTTCGTGCAGATGGAAGAGGGCTAAAAACGGTTCGACCAATTACAATTGATACGAATATTTTACCCTCAGCTCACAGTTCTTGTCTTTTCACTAGAGGAGAAACACAAGCACTTGTTGTTGGAACTTTAACAGATGCAAAAAATGGACAAATGGTTGAAATTTTAACAGAAAGATCTGCATCAACTGAGAATTTCATTGTTCACTATAATTTCCCAGGATTTAGTGTAGGTGAAGCAAAACCTATGTTTGGTGTTGGAAGAAGAGAACTAGGACATGGTAACCTTGCTAAAAAAGCATTAGAGTCATCAATAGACAAAGATTTCTCTGATACAATCAGATTGGTATCTGAAATTCTTGAATCAAATGGTTCATCTTCAATGGCAACTGTGTGTGGTGGTTCTCTTGCACTTAAAGCAGCGGGTGTTCCTATATCAAATCTTGTTGCAGGTGTTGCAATGGGTATGGTTGTTGAAGGCGATGAATATTCAATTCTTACAGATATCATGGGACTAGAAGACCATGATGGAGATATGGACTTTAAAGTTGCAGGTACTAAAGATGGAATTACAGCTTTACAAATGGATATTAAATTAGGTGGAATTGAACTTAAAGTTTTAGAAGAAGCACTAACACAAGCAAATGAGGGTAAAAACCATATCTTAGGATTAATGGAAGAGGCTGCTGAAAATATAGTTCCAAGTGAGGCTTTACCTTTAATTGAGCAATTTGCTATTGATGCAAGTAAAATAATGGTTGTTATTGGTAGAGCAGGGGCAACTATAAAAGGTATTATTGAAAAATTTGATGTTGGCATTGACTTAGATAGAGATAGTGGTACAGTAAAAGTTAGTGGTGATAATAAACAAAATGTTTTAGATGCTTGTGCTCACATCAAATCTATTACAGATAATGCACCTGCAGGTGGTGGAAGAAGACCATCTAAAAACATTGATTTTGAGAAAACTTATGAAGTAGATGAAGTTTTAACAGGCAAGGTTGAAAGAATTGTTGACTTTGGAGCCTTTGTTGTATTACCAAAAGGTGGAGAAGGATTACTTCATATTTCAAAGATATCTAAACAAAGAGTTAATAAAGTTGCTGATGTTTTAACTGTCGGTCAAGAGGTTGAACTGAAGGTCCTAAAAGTAAGCAAAGACCGTATAGAATTGGCTTCATCAAGTTTATAATTTTTATAATAGTTTAATGCTTCTTTCGTTAATATAGAGGTAACTAAATAAATAATTAAAAAATAATAATAATTACAAGGGGTTTTTATGGCGAAGCTATTGATTGTAGATGATTCAACAATGTTGAGAGATATGTTAAATTATGCTCTTAATGAGGGCGGTTATAATGACGTTGTTGAAGCTGTAGATGGTGTAGATGGTCTTGAAAAAGCAAAAAACACTACATTTGATTTAATAATTACAGATGTCAATATGCCAAATATGGATGGTCTCACCTTAATTGGTGAGTTGAGAAAAGTTCCAGCTTACACTGCTCGACCAATTTTAGTTCTAACAACTGAAAGAAGTGATGAGATGAAAGCAAAAGGGAAAGCAGCAGGAGCTACTGGTTGGATTGTTAAACCATTTGTTCCAGACCAATTACTAAAAGCTGTAAATATAGTACTAAGTAGATAATTAATAATTTTTAACATAAAGGTGTAGTCATGGCAGGTTTTGATATATCTAAATATAGAGAAATGTTTGTAGAAGAAGCTGAAGAATTATTTGAATCAGCAGATAATCTTCTATTAGAAGCAGAAAATACTGAGACTTTATCTGATGAACAGATGGGACAACTTTTTAGAGATGTACATACTTTAAAAGGAAGTGGTGCATCTGTTGAGCTTGCATTATTTGCAGAATTCACCCATGATGTTGAAAATCTTATGGATAAATTAAGAAATCATGATATTGAGTTTATTCCAGAAATGGTAGAAACTCTTATTGATGGTTTGGATGTTATGAAAGAACTATTGGAACTTGAAGTATCTGAAGAATTAACACGTGATACTTTCACAGAGATGACTTCAGAGTTACTTGTTGATTTGAGAGCTTACATTAATGGGGAAGCTGTAACTTCAACTAAAAAAGAAGAAGTTACACCTGTTGAAACGCTTGTATCTACAGAGAAAAAAGCATTTGACAATTTTAATCAAATATCTTCTGACAAAGATTCAAATTCCTTTGGATTTTACGATGATGATTTAGAGCAAAAAAAGAACAGTAACTCTTATGGCTTTTTTGCCGATGATCAAAATATAATGGAAAACGATGATAGCGAAGCATTTGGATTTTTTGATGATCAACTCCAAGAAGCTGCTAAAGTTGCTCCTGATTTACCAATCAGAGACTATGAAGAAAATGATGATTTTGGTTTCTTTGATGATATGCCTGATATCACACCAGAATCAACGTCTGATCAACCTATTACTTCTGAAGTAGCCAATCAGCCAGTTGTGCAAGAAGTTAAAGAAGAAGCTCCTGTTCAAGTTACTACTCCTGTAGCTCCTGTTAAAAAATCAATTCGAAAACCAAAAGAAGAAAAAGCAACATCCAAAAAATCTGCTGCAACCAATAATATTAGAGTAAATCTTGATAAAATTGATTTACTGATGAATAATGTTGGAGATTTAGTTATTACCAACGCTATGTTGACTCAATTTACAACAACTATTGAAGATAATAAAGTTAGAAGCTCTGTTCTTGAGCGTCTTGAATTACTAGAACGTCATATTAGAGATATGCAAGATTCAATCATGAGTATCAGAATGGTACCAATGGAATCAATTTACTCAAAATTTCCAAAAGTTGTTCGAGATATTTCTAAAAAACTTGGTAAAAAAATAGACTTTAAACATTATGGTGATAATGTTGAAATTGATAAAGCAATGATTGAAGGATTAACTGATCCTTTAATGCATATTGTCAGAAACTCACTTGATCATGGTTTGGAAACTCCAGAAGATAGAGTTAGGACTGGAAAAGATGAAACTGGTTCTATTACTATGTCAGCTGAACAAGCCAATGGTCAGATGATTATTACTATCAAAGATGATGGTGCGGGGATTGATACTGATAAGGTAGTTGCTAAATGTATTAGGAATGGTAGTATAGATGAAAACCAAGCGGCACAAATGACAGATAATGACAAAGCAATGTTAATATTTGGTGCTGGTGTTAGTACAGCAGACGCCGTTACTGATATTTCTGGTCGTGGAGTAGGGATGGATGTTGTAAAAACAAATATTCATAAACTCGGTGGAGCTATTAAACTTGATACTGGATTAGGAATAGGAACTACAATTACGATTATGCTTCCCTTGACTCTTGCAATCCTTGATGGATTGGATATTGCAGTTGGTGAACAAAAATATATTTTACCATTAAGTGCAATTGTAGAATCTCTTCAGCCAACACATGAAATGATTAAAAAAATCGGAGATGGTACTCAAGATTTATTAATGTTAAGAGAAGAATTTATTCCAGTTGTGAGAATACATCAATTGTTTGGAGTAGAACCTAAACATATGGAACTTGAAAAAGGAATGTTAATCGTTGTAAAATCTGGTAATTCTAAGATTGCTATATTTATTGATGAGTTTTTACATCAACATCAAGTAGTTGTAAAACCTTTGGATAAAAACTTCAGAAGTGTTGAAGGTGTTGGTGCTGCAACTGTAAGAGGTGATGGAAGTATTGGACTTATTCTTGATATCTTAGGTATTATTGAAGCACAAAAGAAAATTGATAGGAATATGCTAGAGTCTAAAAACGCATCTTAATATGGAAGACACTGAAAAGTTACACAAAAAAGTAAAAGATATTCTTTATTCTCTGACAGGAATTACACTTTCAGAGAATAAAGATATCATGATCGCTAATAGACTTCATAAACTACGACGAGACACAAAATTCAAAGGTGATATTGACGACTTATTAAAGTCTATTCAAAATGAAGAGAATTTTGTTACAGAATTTATTAATTCGTTCACAACCAATAAAACTCATTTTTTTAGAGAAGATTTTCATTTTGAAGATCTCAGAGATAGAGTTTTACCAGATTTTACCAAATCAGGACAAGATATAAAAATGTATTGTTCCGCTTCATCAACTGGTGAGGAACCATATTCAATGGCTATGACTATTTTAGAAGCCAATGCTTTATATAATAGTAGGATAAAATCCTCAATAATTGCTACTGATATTGATACAAAAGTACTTCAATATGCTGCTGATGGAATATATAGGTTTTCTAAAAGTTCAAAAGAATTTCCAGATTGGATTAGTCCTCAGAAATACTTTAAAAAAAGAGTTAAGAAAGGTATTGCTTCAGAAGAAATTTTGATAAAAGTTAAAGATGATTTAAAAAGAATGGTAACTTTTCAAGTAATGAATCTAAGTGATTCAGCTTATCCATTTCAAAATCATCAGTTTGATGTAGTATTTTGTAGAAACGTCTTAATCTACTTTTCTGCCAAAGATCAGAATATTATATTAAAAAAACTTTTTAAACATTTAAAAATTGGTGGTACTTTATATATAGGTCACTCCGAAAACCCTCATGAATTGATTAATTATGTGCAAAGGGTGGGGCAAAATATTTTTGTAAAAGTTAAGGATTTTAATTGATTATTATAGGACACAAAGACGGAAGAATAGAAAAAGCATCCAATGCAAGATTTAACCAAAAAATTAAAGGCTATAATGCTCATACAATTATTGGTGGTGAATTTGCAGTGGGTCGTGATGAAGAACAAATCGCATTTAAAACACTTCTTGGATCTTGTGTCGCCATAATGTTTTATGATACAAAAACAAAAATTAAAGGTATGAACCACTTTTTATTACCCACAACTCAAAATTCAAATGAAGATATGAAATATGGTCTATATTCTGTGGAAGCTATGTTAAATGAAATGTATAAATTGGGATGTAATAAAAATACTATGGTTGCAAAAATTTCTGGTGGCGCTGATATTATGTCTTTAAATATCTCTATGGCAAATAGTATAGGACATAGAAATGTTGAATTTGCAAAAGATTTTTGTAAAATGGAAGGTTTTAAACTTTTATCTGAACATACCAGAGGGGAGCATGGTCGACTCATATTGTTAACTAATGAATTTGACACCTTTATTAAAGTAACTCAAAAAAGTGAAACTGATTCTAAAATTCTTGGTGAAGAAAAAGCACTTCAAAAAGAAATTACAAAAGAACCAGTTATCAAAGAATATGCAGGTGGTGTTGATCTATTTGGTGCAGATGATCAACCTGAAGAACAAATGGAAATCGATTTATTTTAAAGGTTATTTAATTATATGTATACAGTATTAGTAATTGACGATTCACTTTCAATGAGAAGAATATTAAAAGATATGATTAGTAGTATTGACGAATTTGAAGTTATTGCTGAAGCTGTTGATGCCTTTGATGCCAGAGAAAAAATAAAACAATTATCCCCTGATGTTTTAACCTTAGATATAGAAATGCCTAAGATGACGGGGCTGCAGTTTTTACAGAATTTAATGCGTCTTCGGCCGATGCGCGTGATTATGGTTTCGACACTCACTGAACGTGGTGCTCCAGAAACACTGGAAGCACTTGAACTAGGTGCCGTTGATTATATTTGTAAGCCTAAAGCTAAGACGGCAACTAAGTTGCGCATTTTTGCCGATGATTTAGTCGATAAGGTCCGCATGGCTGCATCCGCTAGGGTCAGGCCTTTTGAACACAATAAAGTTGTTCAAACCAGTATTGCGAAAGATGTTAATTTTTCTAGAGTTATTGTTATAGGCTCGTCTACTGGGGGAACGGAAGCGATTAAAGAGCTATTAACATCGGTACCGGCAAATTGTCCCCCCATACTCATTACCCAACATATCCCTAAAGTATTCAGTGCTTCCTTTGCCGAACGTTTAGATCGGGCGCTAGCGATGGAAGTATTTGAAGCTCAGGAAGGTATGATTATTCGCTCTGGTTGCGTCTATATCGCTCCCGGTGATTTTCACCTCACCATAGCGACATCAGGTAGTAAGAAAGTTTGCCGTCTGATACAAACAGAAAAAATTAACCGTCACCGACCTGCTGTCGATGTTATGTTCGATTCAATTTTAGAGGCTTATGGCTCTAAAGTTGTGGCGGTTATGTTAACGGGCATGGGGGCTGATGGCGCCAATGGAATGCTCAAGCTTAAGCAAGCGGGTGCAGTAACCTATGCTCAGGATGAAGCGACCTCTGTTGTATGGGGCATGCCTCAGGCCGCTTATAATATAGGTGCGGTGGATGAAGTGCTGCCGTTGCAGAAAATTCCAGAGCGTATGCTGAAGTCTGCTCAGTTAAAATGATTATCTGGCATACACAGGTAGCTGATTTTAGGCTAAGCTGATTTTAGGCTAAGCTTGTAAATAAGGTTATGGGAAAGGATTAAGGAGAGTTAGAAAATGGGTGTTCAAGCAGAAATTGATAGCAGTGGTAAAGAGCTGACCATAAAGGTTGATGGTCGTTTTGACTTTAGTGCACATCAAGAGTTTCGTGATGCGTATGAAAGCATTTCTAGCGATGTAAATAATTATATCGTAGATCTAAGCAGTACCTCGTACTTAGATAGCTCAGCATTAGGCATGTTGTTATTATTACGCGATCATGCGGGTGGTGATAATGCCAATATAAAAATTACCAAATGTAATGATGATGTGAAAAAGATTTTAACTATTTCAAATTTTGAACAGCTTTTTACAATTCAATAGCAAGGCTCAGTAATAAGAAGCCAATAATATAACCATTGGATGGCGAGTATGAGAATATTGATTGCTGATGATAATACTTCAGATCGTTTGTTATTAAAGAAAATTATCAGTAAACAAGGGCATACAGTAATAGAAGCCGAAAATGGCAAGCTGGCGATCGATAGTTATGTAAAAGAGGCACCAGACATTATATTAATGGATGTCTTAATGCCGGAATTAGATGGTAAAGAGGCAGCAAAAGAAATTAAGCGCTTGGCGGGAGAGGATCTAATCCCGATTATCTTTTTAACCTCGTTGATTGATGCTCAAAGTCTTGCCGATTGCTTAGAATCGGGAGATGATTTTTTATCCAAACCCTATAACCATATAATCCTCAAGGCTAAAATTGATGCCTTCGTTCGCATGCGTATTATGCATGCCACCTTGCAAAAACAACGCGATACCATTGCCGCAAACAATCAGCATATGTTGCATGAACAGCATGTTGCGAAAGCGGTATTTGATAATGTTGCCCATTCTGGTTGCCTTAATGCGGCCAACATAAAATATATGCTATCACCTTTGGCCGTTTTTAATGGCGATGTTTTACTCGCTGCGCGTAAGCCTTCGGGCGGCATGCACGTCTTTCTTGGTGATTTTACTGGTCATGGTCTACCTGCAGCGATTGGCGCTATGCCAATGGCCGAAATTTTTTATGGCATGACGGCAAAAGGCTTTGGCATTCGCGATATTCTG
>MAAC01000878.1_pt1 | contig 13641 bp, 10 predicted proteins | sample 1115981 | NCBI WGS metagenome assembly MAAC01 (sample SAMN04961126, study PRJNA320927) | seawater metagenome | isolation source: sample BD02T64 sea water enriched with oil for 64 days | place: USA:Gulf of Mexico | collected 2013-07-27 | reverse complement strand
AAATTTCTTAAAAAATACAGTTTAGTTTAATATCTTTAGCAGATACTAAACGTTGTTTTCTGTATGAAAAGAAGAAATTTTATTAAAAAAGCTACGCTAAGTTCTTTAGCAACTATTATAGGTGTAGATATTGTTTTTGGTGCAAACTTAGTTGATGGCTACCAACCTTTAGCACTTCAAAAGCCAGATCCTTTCAAACTTTTTAAGCTAGATAATGAAATGGTTGTTTTAAACGATAAACCTTGGAACATTGAAGCAAAAGCACATTTATTAGATGATGAAATTACACCAAATAGTAAAATGTTTATCAGAAATAATGGTAAAATTCCAGTAGGTATTGATGCTAAAAATTGGACGCTTACCATAGATGGAGAATCTGTAAAAGAGAAGAGCGTCTTTACAATTAATGATTTAAAAACGAAATTTAAACAACATACCTATCAACTTACTCTAGAATGTGGTGGAAATGGTAGAAGTGAGTTCAATCCACCCGCAAAAGGCAATCAATGGACCATCGGAGCTGTTAGCTGTGCAACTTGGACAGGTGTTCGTTTAAAAGATGTTCTAGCGGCTGTTGGAGTAAAAAACGATGCCGTTTATATTGGGTATCATGCGGCAGATACACATTTAAGTGGAGATCCAAGTAAAGAACCTATTTCTAGAGGTGCACCCATGCATAAAGCAGTACAAGAAGAAACCTTAATAGCCTATAAAATGAACGGAAAAAATATTCCGTTAGCACATGGTTTTCCTTTGAGGTTAGTAGCAGGTGGTTGGCCAGCTTCAGTTTCTGGTAAATGGATCAAAAGAATTAGTGTTCGAAATATAGAACACGATGGAACAAAAATGAAAGGAACTGCATATCGCGTTCCTAAAAACCCAGTTGCTCCAGGAGATAAAGTGAAAGATGAGGACATGAAGATTATTGAATCTATGCCTGTAAAATCTTTAATAACCTTTCCTAAGTCGGGAGCAATTATAAAAAAAGAACAAACATTAGCAATTAGGGGACATGCTTGGGCAGGAGAATTTGAAGTTTCTAACATGGAATATTCTATTGATTTTGGAGGGACTTGGAAAACATGTAACCTAGAGACACCGGCAAACCGTTTGGCTTGGCAGCATTTTTCTGCAGAAATTAAATTCCCGAAGCCAGGTTATTATGAAGTATGGGCTAAAGCTACAGATTCTGAGGGGAAATCACAGCCCATGTTATTACCAGGATGGAATCCAAAAGGGTATTTAAACAATGCCTGTCATAGAATTGCAGTAAAGATTAAGTAAGCATGAAGCCTTCATCAAACGAATATCAAAAGTTACTTATAAAAGCAGAACGTTTAGCGTATTTTGCTTTGTTTGCGTTGGTTATATCCATGTGCTTATTATACTTTAGAGTTTATGATCCAACATTCAGCCTTTTTAAAGAAGGTAAAAATCAATTTATTGAACATATAGATGAAGACAAAATTGAAAACGGAATTCATTTGAGTACTGGTTTTATTGATGGTATTGGTTTAATGACAGTGGTAAATAATTGTACCAATTGTCATTCATCTAAGTTGGTTATTCAGAACAGAATGAATGCAGATCGATGGAATGCAACGATAAAATGGATGCAGGAAACTCAAAATTTATGGCAATTAGGAGACAATCAAAAAGTGATTGTAGATTATTTAGTGAAAAATTATCCACCAATTGATAAAGGTAGAAGAGAAGGTTTAACAAATATAGCTTGGTATGAACTCAAAGATTAATCTATTATGTATTGCATTCGTATTGTTGATTGTATCCTGTACTAAAAACGAAGTTCCTAAAGAGTATTTAATAGGAATAAAAGAGTTTAAAGAATTGTTTAAAAAGAGCAATGTAAAAATCATTGATTTTAGAAAGTTAGCGGCCTATAATGAGGGGCACATAAAGAATTCTATTCATATTTGGCGTTCAAATATTGAAGATCATTCATATCCGTATGGTGGAATGAAAGCATCTAAAAAACAGCTAGAAACCTTGTTTAGTAAACTCGGAATTGATAAAGAGGATACTTTACTCATTTTTGATGATAAAGGCTTGTGTGATGCGGCTAGACTTTGGTGGGTATTGCAATATTATAATTTTACAAATGTGAAGTTGCTGAATGGTGGGCTTGCGACTATAAAAAGTGCAGAGATTCCTTTGATTACAGCTACATCAACGTTTCCTATAACTGAGTTTTCTTTTTCTACAGAAGTAAATACAGCCTATTACGCGTCAAGAAGGCAACTAAAAAAGGCGATACAGAATAATGCAATCATTATTGATACAAGAACTACAGATGAATATCTAGGTAAAGTTTTAAAGAAAGGGGCATTCGTAAAAGGAAAAATCCCTACGAGTCAGTTATTAGATTGGGCAAATGCCATTAATTATTCTGGAGATCAGAAAATAAAAACAGCTGTAGAGTTAGAAGGGATATATGCCAAAATTGGCGCTAAAAAGAGTGATACTATTTATGTGTATTGTCACAGTGCGGTTCGCTCTGCACATACTACTTTTGTGTTAACCCAACTCTTAGGTTACAAACATGTATTAAATTATGATGGTTCTTGGATAGAGTGGAGCTATTTTAAAAATTTACCCCTAAAAAAAGGCAATTAAAATGGAAGCTTATTTAGATATTTTTATAAACACCGTTGTAGGAATGGGAAATTACCAATGGAGACAAATAATATTTGACGTGCCATGGAATGAAAACTGGTTTTGGGGATTAACAATAATCTCATTATTAGTTTGGGGATTAGAATTAATATTTCCTTGGAGAAAAAATCAAAAAGCTATCAGGAAGGATTTTTGGTTGGATGGTTTATATATGTATCTCAATTTTTTTGTTTTCCAAATAGGATTGTTTGGTTTGTATGATATATTAGGGAATGTATTTACTAGTTTTAGTATTACTTCTACCTCTTTTGTGCTCATCGAAAAGGAGGCCATGCCAACATGGCTATTTATTCTTGTTTTCTTTGTTTTTAATGATTTTGTACAATGGTTTACCCATGTTTTATTGCATAAGTTCGAGTTCTTATGGAAATTCCACAAAGTACATCATTCTGTAAAAGAAATGGGCTTTGCTGCACATTTAAGATACCATTGGATGGAAAATATTTTTTATAAACCTCTTAAAACGTTAGCAGTAATGATTTTGGTTGGGGCAGAACCTGAGCAGGCATTTTTTATTCACTTCTTTGCAGTTATAATTGGTCATTTAAATCATGCAAATATTAAAATTACCTGGGGGCCTTTAAAATATGTCTTTAACAATTCTGTAATGCATTTATACCATCATGTAAAAGAGTTACCAGCGCATAAGCCTAACGGAATAAATTTCGGAATTAGCTTAAGTATTTGGGATTATATCTTTAAGACAAATTATATACCCGAAGATGGAGGTACTATTGAACTAGGTTTTCCTGATGAGAAAGCATTTCCGAAAAGTCTTGTTGGTCAATTCTTTTATGGATTTGGTAGAAATAGAAAATAAAGCATTCATTTTAGGAACTATTATGAAGTGCCAGACTATTCGTGTCTGGAAGAATGTTATATTAGGGTTTATTTTTTATTTTGAGAAGGAAAAAGCAGTAATAAACTTATAAATGGTGGTCGATTATATAATTTATGAATAGTTAAAGTCCTATTTAATAACTTAAGTTGTTGAATATAAGTGAGAATGTAGTTGTTTCTCCTGGTACTGAGTTCACAATTAAATTTCCTCCATGTTTTCTTAAAATGCTTTTAGACAAACTTAACCCAATTCCTGAGCCATTTTTCTTTGTGGTATAAAAAGGAATAAATATTTGATTGATAATTTCATCTTCAATTCCTTTACCATTGTCATTTACTAAAATAATTATTTTATGAACCTCAATAATACAGCTAATAGTAATTTCTGGAGATTGAATTCCATGCAATGCGGAAGTACTATTATTAATTAAATTAATAAACACCTGTTCAATAAGTTTACTGTCAATAGTTATGGTTAAGTTATTCGGAATTGGAAGTATATTTAATACAATGTTTGCTTCTTCTAATGTTTGTTTCATCAAGAGTTTAATAGAGTCTAAAAACTGTTTGATATTAATTTGTTGTTTATTGGGAGTTGGTACGCTTGAAATAGTTCTATAATCTTCAACAAAATCTAGCAGACCATCTGAACGTTTTTTAATGGTTTTAGCTGCCATATTAATGTCTTGTACATCTTCGTTATTAAGGTTGTCTAAAGAAATAATTGCACCTAAGTTATCTTCTGTCATTGACTTTATTGTAGAGGCTAATGAGCTAACTGGTGTAAAAGAATTTAACATCTCGTGTGCCAATACTTTAATTACATTATGCCAAGCTTCTATTTCTTTTTGCTCAATTTCTGATCTTATATCTTGAAAACTAATAATTAAATAAGGCGAATTGATTAACTCAATTTCTATAACTTCAAGAGACAATTGTTTCTGTTCTGAATGATCTCCAAAATCAACTAAAATCTTACCTCCATCAATAATTTTCTCTATTTCTTTGACCAACCATGGTAAATTATTTGCCAATCTATGCCAGTATTTATGCTTTGGTTGCTTTAAAATATCACATGCAGCTTTGTTTAAAAACAATATTTCGTTGGTAGATTTTGTTTCATAAAAGTCTTCTTTTTTAATGGAGACGATACCTAGGTTTACATGTTCTAATATGTATTTGAAGTAGGTATATTGTGCTTCTTTTTCTATTTTATTTTGCTTGAACATTTTAATAATTAAATTAAAATCGTCATACACTTTTGCAAAAGAATCTCCCTTTTTAGTTGGGGAGAAATACACAGAATGGTCTTCGTTTTTTAAAGCATCTACAAACTTCACTAAAGTGTAATTGGTGTTATTTACATACCTAATTAAAAAAGCACCTTGTAAAACAATAAAGGTTAGAACCCCAAAACTACTAAACCAGTAACTTTTTATAATAAAATAAGACAGCAGAACACAAAACAGAATAATGATTAAGATTCTTGCTGTAACTTGTAATGTAAAACGCTTGATCAATTTAGGTTGGTTTTATAAGTTGAATTTTTCTAATCTACGGTACAATGCTGCTCTTGTTAAGCCCAAATCTTTTGCAGCTTTAGAAATGTTCCCTTCGTATTTTTTTAGCGCTTTTTCGATGAGCAATTTTTCTACTTCTTGTATATTTAAGGTATCATACGAATCAACAGAATTTTTTAATGAACTTGTAGGAAGCTTAGATAAATTAAAGTCATCAGGTGTAATCTCATGATCGTCGGCCATAATAACACCACGCTCTATTGTGTGTTGAATTTCACGTACATTTCCGGGCCAGTTATGCTTTTCTAAAACAGCAAAAGCTTCTTTGTTAATTTGTAAATGAGATTTGTGATACTTGTCTCTAAACAAATGCAAATAATACATGACAAATTCTTTGATATCTTCTTTTCTGTTTCTAAGTGGCGGAATTGTAATTTCTACAGTGTTGATACGAAACAATAAATCTTGTCTAAACTTTCCATCACTAACCCATTGGTTTAAAGGTGCGTTTGTGGCGAATAACAAACGGGCATTAAAAAACCTTTCTATACTTTCTCCAAGGCGAGTTACTTTTCTATCTTGTAAAACTGTTAGTAATTTTGACTGTAAATTGTAAGGTAGATTCCCTATTTCATCTAAAAATAAGGTTCCGTTTTCGGCCATTTCAAACCGACCAGGTTTGTCCTCATAAGCATCCGTAAAAGCACCTTTCTTATGTCCAAATAATTCACTTTCAAATAAGCTTTCAGACAAAGCGCCTAAATCTACATGTACAAATGGTCCATTTGAAAATTCAGAACGTTTATGGATTTCTCTTGCCAAATGCTGTTTTCCAGTACCATTTTCACCTAAAATTAAAATACTTGCCTCTGTGCTACTCACTTTATCTATTGTTTTCATAACAGATAACATACTAGAAGATTTTCCAATGATGGTTCCAAACTTCTGTTCACTCGATTTTTGTAAGGACTTATTTGTCTGTTCTAAAATAGAAATTTTATGGTTGGATTTACTCAATTCTAAACCGGCATGAATGGTTGCAATAAATTTTTCATTGCTCCATGGCTTTAAAATAAAATCGAAAGCTCCGTTTTTGATGCAATCAACAGCCAATTCAACTTCTCCATAGGCGGTCATTAATATAACAACCATCTTTGGGTTGATACTGAGTATATGTTTTAACCAATATATTCCTTCTTTACCATCATTAAAACCAATACGATAATTCATATCCAAAACGATGATATCAATTTTTTCTGTAGATATTAATTGGTTGATTTCTTTGGGAGAATTTCTAGTTATTACTTTTTCATATTGCTTTTTTAGCAGCAGTTTTGCTGATAATAATACATCCTCATCATCATCAATTATAAGTATCGTTGCTTTTGTCTTATTCATTCTATTCTGAAATTATAACGAATACAAACATACAAAATGTTCATTAGTGTACAACAGAGTGTTCATTTATGGACACTCGATAATTATCATAAAGACGTTAAAGTACTGTGTAGTAGGTGTTTAAAATTAATATTTTTTATGGCACTAGCCTTGAATAGAAGCAATCAAACAAAATTATATAATGGATAAAAAAATAGAAAAAAAACAATGGAGTCAACAGAAGACAATATACTTAATTGGAGGTATTGTTGTTCTTGTACTGTTTTATTTCGGAATGTCATCGCTTGGTGAAAAAACATATAAAGTTGATGCGTCAAAGATTTCTGTTAAAACTGCGAAGCATGGAGATTTTCAAGATGTAATATTAATAGAGGGTGATATAGAACCAATAAATTTAGTATTAGTGAATACTCTTGAAGGTGGAACAGTTTCTGAAATATTTATTGAAGATGGCGTAAGAGTCACTAAGGGAACACCTTTATTGCGCTTGAGTAATCCTGGAGTTACTTTGAATTATATGAATCAGGAAACTGCAATTATTGAACAAATAAACAACTTAAGAAATTTAAAACTTTCTTTAGAGAAAGTACAAAGAGACTTAGCGGAGTCGTTAATTGATAGTGAAAACAACTTGGCAAATGAAAAAAGAGCCTATAAAATTGATTCTATTTTTTATAAAAAAGGGATCATAGCAAAAAATGATTACATAGATAGAAAAGCTTCATACAAACACCTAAAGAACAAACGTGATTTTATGAATAAAAATGTGATCAAAAGTGAAATTGATGGTAAACTTCAAATTGGTCAGATCAATACTTCAATTGCATTGATGGCAAGAAACTTAAAATTGATTCATGATAACATTGATAAAATGTTAGTAAGAGCACCAGTAACAGGAATGCTTTCTTCATTTGATCCAGATATGGGAGAATCGTATCTAAGAAATCAGAACGTTGCTAAAATTGACGTTCAATCTGGATTTAAAATTAAAGGACAGGTAAATGAATACTATTTAAGTTCAGTGAAAAAAGGACAATTGGCAAGGTTTACGCTAGATGGAAAACAAGTTGATTTGAAAGTGAGTAAAGTATTATCTGAAGTTGTGAATAGGCAATTTGAGATTGAATTGGTATTCGTAAAAACTCCACCGAGTTCAATAACTATTGGTCAATCTATTCAAGTTAGGTTAGAGCTAGCAAAATCTCAAAAATCGATTCTATTGCCAAGAGGGAACTATTTTCAGTCATCTGGAGGGCAATTTGTTTTTGTTTTAGATGGCAACGGTGAAGCGCACAAAAGAATCATCAAATTAGGAAGTCAAAACCCAAGCTATTATCAAGTATTACAGGGAATTAACGAAGGGGAAAGATTTATCAGTTCTTCTTATGATGCATATAAAAATTACGAAACAATAATTATAAAATAACAAACCCATGATAAAATTAGATAAACTTACAAAAGTATACAGAACAGAAGACATTGAATCTACAGCATTAAACAATGTCTCATTTGAAATTCAAAAAGGAGAATTCGTTTCAATAATGGGACCCTCTGGTTGTGGAAAATCTACCTTATTAAATGTATTGGGAATGCTAGATAAACCAGATAGTGGTAGCTATGAGTTTTTAGGAGACGAGATTGCTACCTTAAATGAAAAGGGGCGTTCAAACATTCGTAAAAAAAATATTGGGTTTATTTTTCAAAACTTTAATTTAATTGATGAATTGACCGTTTTTGAAAACATTGAATTGCCCTTACTTTATAATAAAGTACCTGCGTCTGAACGTAAAATAAGAGTGAATGAATTGATTGCAAAGATTGGGATTTCTCATAGAGCATCACACTTTCCTCAGCAATTATCAGGAGGACAACAACAGCGTGTAGCCGTAGCAAGAGCCCTCGTTACGAAGCCGCCTTTAATTTTAGCAGATGAGCCAACAGGAAATCTAGACAGCTCTAATGGTAATGAAGTAATGGAATTGATATGTGGTTTACATGAAGAAGGAACCACGATCATAATGGTAACACACTCATCACATGATGCAAGTTATTCTGGAAGAATCATCAACTTATTAGATGGACAAGTAGTTTCTGAAAAGAAAAATAAGGTTGCTGAAATGGCTGTTTAATATAAAAACAAAGAAAACATGTTTAAAAATTATTTAAAAGTAGCTTTTAGGAGCTTGAATAAAAATAGAACCTATGCCATTATTAATATACTTGGATTGGCTCTAGGACTGGCAGTTACTATTTTGGTGTTTATGTTTATTAAAGACGAAACAAGTTACGAGAAGCATTGGAATGGGTACGAGAGAGTATATAGAATGGGGATCAAAGCAAACATGATGGGTCAAGTTATGGATGCTCCAGTTTCACCGAGTCCGATGGCAAATACTTTTAGGACTGAATTTACAGATGTAGAAACAGCAACAAGAATTAACCCTGTGAGCCAAGAAATAATGGTTCGCTATAATCAAACAAAAATATACATTCAAAAAGCAGCATATGCAGATAGTACCTTTTTCAAAGTTTTTGATTACGAATTTACTTTAGGAAACCCTAAAACAGCGCTAATTGATGAGAATTCAATGGTATTAACTGAGGAAACTGCAACAAAACTATTTGGCGAAGAAAATCCAATAGGAAAAGTAGTTCGGTATGATGACAGACGAGATTATATCGTAAAAGCAGTTATAAAAGAGCCTAAAGGGCATGCACACTTTCAGTTTGATATGTTTGTTTCTAGAAATACCATTCGTAATGTTTGGATGAGTAATAATAATAAGACCTATGTAAAGTTAAAAGAAGGTGCTAATTTAGTGAGTTTTACAGCTGAAATGCGTCGTAATTTCATGAAGAAAATAGAGCCGGATGTTCAGCGTTTTATGCAAATATCTGTAGCAGAGTTTTTGGAAGCTGGGAATTCATTTGAGTATCAAATAATGCCAATAAAAGACATCCATTTGCATTCAAATAAAGAATGGGAAATTGAACAGAATGGTAACATTATGTATGTATATGTTTTTATAGGGATTGCTTTGTTAGTGATTATAATTGCTGGAATCAATTTCATGAATTTATCTACTGCACGTTCTGGTAAAAGAGCAAAAGAAGTAGGTGTGCGTAAAGTATCTGGCGCTTCAAAAAAGATGTTGGTTACTCAATTCTTAATAGAATCTTTAATCCAGAGTTTTATAGCCTTATTTCTAGCTTTTATATTGGTAGAACTATTCTTGCCTGGTTTTAATAATATTTTAGAAACTGAATTGATTCTTTTCAATTCACATATAAATCAGACAATTGCTTTCTCTTTAATTATCACTATTTTTTATGGTTTGTTTGCAGGTAGTTACCCCGCTTTTTTCTTATCATCATTCCAGCCAATTGCAGTTTTAAAAGGAGACCTTACGAAAACTAAAGGAGGAGCAATGCTACGAAAAATATTAGTAATCATTCAGTTTACAGCTTCTACCGTTTTAATTATTGGGATGATTATTATTTTCAATCAGATATCATTTATGCAAAATAAAGATGTAGGTTTTAGTGGTGATCAAGTAATAGTAGTACCTATACAAACAGATCAAATGGTCAATAATTTTAGAAATTATAAAAATATTTTCACCAAAAACAGTAATGTATTAAGTGTCTCAAGAGCTTCATACTTTCCCGGTGATACACCAAATCAAAATGTTTTTGCATTAGAAGGAAGTAAAGAGCAAATGCCTTTATGGAATATGGAAGTAGATTACGATTTCTTTAAAACATTAGGTGTTGAAATGGAATCAGGAAGGAAGTTTGACCGAGAAAAAGAATCAGATTCTATTCCGTATTATATCTTAAATGAAACTGCAGTAAGGAATTTAAATATTAAAAACCCTGTTGGGAGAAGAATTACAAGAAATATTGGAGGACCGGTAGCTTATGGGACTATTATTGGAGTTGTAAAAGACTTTCATATTGAAGGATTCAACTCAGAAATTAGACCAATGATTTTAACGATTACTAATGACACTTATTTTGCGGCATTTAAATTAGCAAATGCAGATATGAGTGCAACGATAGATTATATTGAAACTGAATGGAATAAATTAGAGCCAACACATCCGTTTAGATATACCTTTTTAGATCAAAAATTTGGTAGGTTATTGCGTCAGCAAGAAAATTTTGGAACCATGTTTTTATTCCTAACAATTCTTGCAATTATTATTTCTGCAATGGGATTATTTGGATTGGCTTCGTATACTGCAGAACAGAGAACCAAAGAAATTGGAGTACGTAAAGTATTAGGAGCTTCTGTTCCTAATATCATGAAAATGTTGACAACAGATTTTATGAAACTTGTATTGATTTCAAATCTATTTGCTTGGCCTATCACCTATATTATCGCTAAAGATTGGTTGTCAAACTTTTCTTATCAGATTGATATGCCAATATTGCCTTATATTTTTGCAACCATTTTAGCATTAATCATTGCCTTAATTACAGTGAGCTCACAAGCATATTTGGCAGCTAATTCTGATCCTGTAGATGCATTGAAATACGAATAAATTTAATAGTACTTAGTTTAAACTACGGCTCTTGGTTCAAAAAATCAAGAGCCGTAGTTGTTTGTATACCAATCTTTAGTGATTCACTTCATTTTATAGTTAAAATAAGAGATAAGTACAATTAGCTCAAAGAACTTTGCTATTTTTAACAACTTTACAAAAAAAACAAACAATGAAAACCACACTTTACAGCTTACTTTTACTACTTGCATTTACTGTTACCGCACAAAAAAAAGTATTAGATCACCCAGATTTTGAAATTTGGAATACCATCAGAAGTCAATCTTTATCTAATAATGGGAAATACATTCTGTATTCTTTAGAAAAAGGAGAAAAAGACAGGTTCTTAAAAATAAAAGATACCAAAGCAAACTCGATCTTTACCTATGATAGAGTAGCTGGAGGAAAATTCACCTATGATTCTAAGTATGCCATTTTTACAATTAAAGCATGGAAAGATAGCATTGTAGAAATGAAGCGTAGAAAAGTTAAAAAAGGAAAGATGCCAAAAGATACATTGGCAATTTTTAACCTAAAAAGTAAGTCATTAATAAAAATAGCGAATGTAAAATCGTATAAAGTGCCACAAAAGTGGTCTGGTTATGTTGCGTATACAGTACACGATATTAAAAAGTCAAAAAGAAATCTAAAAAAGTGAGTGCTAAAAACGGATATCATTTGGTCCTGCGAAATTTAGCAACTCAAAAAGAAGATACCATTCAATTTGTGAAAAATTATTCGTTTGCAAAAGAAGGCAAAGCCTTGACTTACATTACATCAGGCAATATAGGTGATAAAAACGGAGGTGTTTTTGTATTGGATTTAAATGACAACAAAACTACCAAGGTTTTTAGTGCAACAAATACATCGAAATACTTTCAATTGACTTTAAATGAAAACGGGAAAAAGCTAGGCTTTGTAGTAGATGTTGATACCACTAAAGCACAAGTTAGACCAAATCAGTTATATGTATGGCAAAAAGGAAATACCAATGCAGTAGAAGTTTTAAATGCTAAAACTGCACCGAAAGGATATCGAGTTTCTTCAAAGGGGCGCATTAGCTTTTCTAAAGACAACTCAAAAATGTATTTTGGATTGGCAACTCCACCAATAGTAAAAGACACCACATTAATAAAAGACGAAATTGTAAATGTAGAAGTTTGGGCTTATGATTCGCCAAGGCTATATACGGTACAAGAATTACAAGTAAATAACGATCGAAAAAAATCGTATACAGCTGCCGTTCATTTAAACTCTAATAAAGTAGTTCAGCTAGCAACCAAAGAGTATTCGAGCGCTAGACTGGGTAATGAAGGGAATTCCGAAAACGTATTGCTTGCCAATTCAACGCCATACATGTTAGAAAGTCAGTGGTCAGCCGTTAGAGCAAGTGATTATGCAATTGTGAATGCTACAACAGGTAGGTTGACTAAAATAATGTCAAAAGTTGATGGACGTGTTAGTCTAAGTCCACAAGGGAAATATGCCTATGGGTATTCTGCTGTTGACAGTACTTGGTTTGCCTATGATATTGAAAAAAATAGTAAGATTGATTTTACCAAAGGAAAAGTATTTTACAATGAGTTAAACGACACACCAAACCATCCTCGTTCTTATGGATCTGCAGGTTGGACTAAAAATGATGCGTTTATTTTAATATATGATAGATACGATATCTATAAATTCAATCCCAAAACAGGTCAAAATACACGCTTAACAAACGGTAGAAACTCTAAAACAGTATACAGATATGCTAGATTAGATTCTGAAGAACGATTTGTTGATGTGTCTAAAAAGTGGTTGTTAACCACATTTAATGAAAACACTAAGAATAGTGGATATTACGAGTACAATGCAAAGAGAAATAGAGGAAAACAATTGGTCGATGGCCCCTATTCATATTCAAGACCAATAAAAGCTAAAGAAAGTAATACCGTTGCGTTTACTAGACAATCATTTAAAGATTTTCCGAACTTGAGAGTTTCAGATTTATCATTCAAGAAACAAACAGTAATTAGTGATGCAAATCCACAACAGACTGCATACAATTGGGGTACTATTGAATTGTACAAATTTACTTCGCTAGAAGGAAAAGCATTGACTGGTTTATTGGTAAAACCAGAAAATTTTGATCCCTCTAAAAAATATCCAATGTTGGTGAATTTCTATGAGCGTAGCTCAGATGGATTGCATAGACATAGAGCGCCATCACCAGGTAGATCAAGTATTAACTATAGTTTTTACACAAGTAGAGGCTATGTGATTTTCAATCCAGATATTGTATATAGAGATGGTTATCCTGGAGAAAGCGCATACAATGCCGTAATTCCGGGAATTACTTCTTTAATTGACAAAGGGTTTATTCAAAAAGATAAAATTGGAGCACAAGGACATAGTTGGGGAGGATATCAAGTAGCACATTTAGCAACTAAAACTGATATTTTTGCAGCGATTGAATCTGGAGCTCCTGTAGTGAATATGATTTCTGCCTATGGAGGAATTAGATGGGATTCAGGTTTAAGTAGACAGTTCCAATATGAACATACGCAAAGTAGAATAGGAGGAACTCCTTGGGAATATCCAATGCGTTATATTGAAAACTCACCAATATACAATATGGATAAAGTGAATACACCTATCTT
>MAAC01011283.1_pt1 | contig 13651 bp, 6 predicted proteins | sample 1115981 | NCBI WGS metagenome assembly MAAC01 (sample SAMN04961126, study PRJNA320927) | seawater metagenome | isolation source: sample BD02T64 sea water enriched with oil for 64 days | place: USA:Gulf of Mexico | collected 2013-07-27 | reverse complement strand
TAGCTTACCATGAGGTTGGTATCGCCAGCTATAATTGTTGGGGTCTGACTGTCTAAATCAAACGCTACAAAACCATCGGGTGTTGCATCATCACATACTTGAAATAAAGGAACTTCAGTGAAGGTAGAAACTGTTCCTAAAACTAAATCAAAGGAAGCTACGGTTATACATCCTTCAGCATTTTCTGCACGAACCCAAATTGTTTCGCTACCTGCACTGGTATAGGAGTTAGGAGTTGCTATCGGGTTTGTACCCGAGTCTGCCTCAGCCTGTGTGTTGTAATAAGTCAAGGTAATATTAGGCAAGGTATTTACGATCTCCGCATACTTGGAGGTTAAATCGAAAATCTCAGTACCATCTCCATCATTATCACAAATAGAATAATCGATTATGGGATCGGTAATCGTTGGTGCAGCATTTACTTGAAGTACCATTGGGACCACATCGTAACAACCAGATACTGTCTCTTCCAACCTGGCATAAACAATCTGAGTATTAGGAGTGATGTTGGTATAAGGACTTGCAAGTGGATTTATTCCGGCCTCGGCCTCAAACTCTTTAAAGTGATAGGTTACAAAAGTATTTGGTTGACCATTGATGATCTGAGTATCGCTAAGTGTTAAATCAAAGTCTGCAAATCCATCGTTGGGAACTTGGTCACATAAAACCAAATCATCAGGAACTACTGCCAAGGGTTGTGGAACAAATTCTACCAGTATATCGTCTGTTGCTAAACATCCATCAGGAAGGCTTATTTCTAATTGGTAGGTTCCAGTTTGATTTATTATAAGTGTATTAGTTATTTCTCCAACTATAGGGTCAAATAACAATGTAACAGGATTAAAAATATACCATTGATAAGAAATTTGTCCTAAAGGATCTGGATCTATGCCTATTTCTCGATCTTCACCCCCACAAATGGCATTGCCAGATGCTATTGTTATATCTTCACCTAAATCTAGGTTTAAAATAACATCCGATAAATTAATAATCTGCTCATATTCGTTATTAGCTTCGTTTGTCTCGTTTAAAGTACTCGTGCCTGTTCCATCGTCATCTACTACAGCTAAAAATATAAAAGGATCTGGAAGAGTTCCTGTTATAATGTTCAATATAATACTACCACTCTCAAAGCCACCCATAGGAAGTGTTGTATTGGTTTGAGTTTGCCCCACCAAAACACCTTCTACATAAAAAGCAATGGGAACTCCTGCCGGAAGTTCCCCTGTACTATTAACATTAAATACGGTGTAATCAAGCTCAACACTATCCTCACAAATAAGTTCAATATCTTCAAAGGTAATTGTTGCATCTGGAAGTTCAGAATTAACAGAAGTAATAACATTGTTTATCAATACTAGATCTTGGTTGGAAGTTAAATTTATAGTAATTTCATCATCTCCAGGAAAAACCAAACCTTGAAGATCGTAAAAGTCCAAATCCATATTATATAATACTGAACTATTTGTATATGAATTGGTTCCATTAAATTGGTTATTCCCTGGGTTTAGAGGAGGATTATCTATAAGAGTCCCATTAATGGTCAGACTTTCACCATTTGCTATTGTCGCATCACCTTCCCAAGCTAAAAACCCAATTTTTGCAAGATTATCTGATGTCACATTAAGTGGACCAAGTATAATTTCTAAAGTTGGATTTGAACCTGAAATAAAATCTAATCCATCAAAAAGACTGATCTGATTTAGATCAAGTGCAGGATCTTCATAAATAATAATTATAGCCCATCCTCCAAAATCAGTAGTATTCCCACAATAGGGTGAGCCTGGGAAAATATTACCTGTTAGATCTAGGTCTGTTAAATTGTATGTTCCATTACCATCTGCATTTACAATATCGGTAACATCTGCATAACCTGAAAAAAAAATGTTCCCATTAGCTGTTTTTATATAACCCCTTTCTGCAGTAACTGGATTTCCATTTAAGGTTACGTTGTAATCAGGGGGATATTGAAAATTTCCTCCAGGGCCTGACCAATATAAATGTGCAGAATGTAAGGTTTGTATTGGACTAAGAACTAAATCTGCACTGCTCCCGGTTAGAATATTACAAGGATTAGGAGACGGGTTTAAGGTATTCCCAAGTGCGGTAAAGTCGTACCTTCCATTAAATTGCTGAAAGAGTTCTATTTGCTGTGCTAATAAAATTGTAGGAGTCAATAAAAAGAGTAGACAAACAATATTTTTTTTAAAGAAAAATGATTTAATTTTAAATAGATTCGAGGCAAAAAGTTTCATGAATTTCTAAATATTTAAATTATAATTGATTGTGCTGGCGTAAGAACTAAGTCTGTACTACATTGATGTAGAGTAACACAATTACCACTGGGGTTTGCTGATGCATTTAATGTATTGCCAAATGCTGTAAAATCGTATTTTCCGTTAAATTGTTGATAGAGCTCTACTTGTTGTGCGATTAGGAAAGTAGGCAGCAACAAGAATAAATAGAATAATTTTTTTATCACGCTTTATAAAGTAAAAAGGATGGCAATTTTTTTTATAAAGTTAGTGTTTTTAAAGTTATGTTAAATTCTATCCTTATTGAGTTCAATTTTATAAAAAAAAGGTATTGATTTATATTAAGAAAAAACGAAATAATCAAAACCCTATTGAAAAAAAGATGATTTAAAACGCTAATAACCAGTTATTTTAATATTATCGATGTGGTATCTTGTTGTTTCATTGGGATCTGAACCCTCGTATAAAAATGCAATATTTATAGACCCTCCAATACATGAAATGTTAATTGGACCAACTGTTTCAAAATCCCCAAAACCTTCAGAAGGCCCAACTGGAATTGAAATATCTAATAATTCCCAAGTTGCTGTGGTTATATCTCCAATAAAGTCTGAAGAAAATAAAACACTTAATATGGTTCCATTATCATAGCTAGATTGAATGTCTATTAGCAACTCCTCTTTTGTAGTATTATCTAAATTGATATTAGGCGTAACCAACCAAACCTCAATATTATTTTCTCCAGAATTATATCCTGTAATTTGAGTATAATTACTATTGCTAAAACTTCCTATATCCCAAAGGGTATTCCCTTCATTAACATTAGTATTTGTCCATCCAGCAGCTACATATTCTTCAATTGAGTTAAAAGATTCGAAATTTTCATTGTAAAATATATCTCCACCACCACTTTCTGTAGTACAGAAAAAGAATTCAGGATCGCAACGATCTTCATTATTAAAATGGATAGTTTCTGGTGTATTTAAAACAATATTGAAATTTTCATTATAATAGTCTCGAGTTAATATTCCATCTATCGATCCCCTTCCTTGTGGCAATAGAATCGCTTTAAAATCTGAATAGGTACTGGTACTTAATATTGCACTTGATGGTGAATTGCAACTTTCTAAAGTTCGCTCTCCATCAAATTCATCTTCTGGTTCTCCAGCAAAAGTTCTTCGATATATTCCAATAGCTTCATTTCGATTAAATTGAGCATCTATTAATCGTATATATAAATTCGTTTTATCCATTTCAAAATCTGAAATATTCATCGCTAAGGGGACAATTTCAGTAAATGTAACATCTCTAATTACGGTTTCACTCATTAAAGATTCTGCAATTTTATGGATCACAGATCCAGATGCAAATGCCCCTAATGTAAGTAACCCATCATTGGCAAAACCAACGGTTAATCCATCTAGCTTTACAAATACTTTCCTGCCAAATTCATAGCTTGTAAAAAGGGGGTTTACATCTATTAATATTCTAATACCTCTTATAGGATTCTCTGGTAAATCCTGTAATAATAACTCTTCAAAAAAGTTACCCGCTTCATCATTAGAGATTACAAACCCAGAAATATACAAGTCACTTTCCATAAAGTTTAAAAAAACACTTGGATCTCCATTTTGTTCTTGAAGCAATAAATTTAGCAATGAATCGATAGTAATTATTGTTCCATCAATAATGGGTGCAACAGGATCTGTATTTGGCACATCGTAATCATCATCCTTTACACACGAAAGAATTACTGTTAAAGTGAAGAAAAAGACGATAATTTTATTTGTTTTTAAATCTTTCATGATATTATTATTTTATTAAAATCTCAGGTATACATTTACATAATAAGTAGTTCCATTTCCAAAGAAATATCGGGTACCAAAAACAGATCCATATGCTCTAGACTTATCTTCTTTAAGGTCTCTATAATTTGTTTTTCTACCTTGTTCAAAACCACCTGATTTATATTCCTGATCTAAGACATTATTTATTGTTGCAAAAAATCCCACATAATATTTTTTAACTCTCCATGACTTTCCACCAACTACATTCACTAAAAAATAATCCTCAAACATTTCTTGTTTTAATAATTCTCTAGCAATTTCTTCATCATAATCATTTAATGGTTGCCCGTCAAAATCTAAATTAAAATTATCTGATCTTGCCAAGTTATTCACGTCAACATACGCATTAGAGTAATAATTTGTGGTAAGGCCGACCCACCAAAATTTCGGGTCCCGATACTCAAACCCTATTTGATAGGCTTGTTCTGGACCTCCAGCAACATGATAATTTTTTAATTTTGTCGTTCCATCACCAAAAAACAGTGGTTCATCAAAATCGTCACTAGTGATATATAAATTTGGATTGTTATTATAAGTATATTGCCCAACGGATGCAGCTCCTTTTAATTTTAGAGTTGGTGTTATTTGTGCTTCAATTCCTATTTCAACTCCAATATTTTGCTTTTCAACCTTGGTTAACACTTCTTGAATAAATGCATCTTGTTCTATTCCCTGTCCCGAAATATTTTCAGTATAATAAAAACCCAGATCGTTTCCATCTTTAAAATTGAAATAAAAACCTGTTATTCTTGCCCTGATTATAGGTGATCTATAAATATAACCAATAGCGACACTTTGTATTTTTTCACTTTCAAGTCCAATAACAACATCATTATTTACTCTTGCATTTGTAAAGGAATTTCTTAAAGTGGGGGCTTTTGTTACATAACCAAAATTTGCATCTATTACATGTTTGCCAGTAAATTTATAGGTCAGCCCTCCTTTTAAACCAAAATCTGTAAAATTAAGTTTCTCACTTTTTCCATAAGAAAGATCTCCTGGATAATTCCCGTTTTCATACAATCCATTTCGTTGAAAGTTTGTACTCGACATTGATACTCCTAAAAAGAAATCTATTTTGTTATAATTAAATTGAGTTTGAGCAAAACCAGATATACTATTTGCACTAATCTCATAATTATATTTATATCGATCCCCTTCAGTAACAATTCTATTCCGATTTCTTAGGTCACTTTGTGCGACATCTCCTAATGTTGTATTCACATCACCATCCTCATCTTCAGCAAAAAAATCTACATCTAAAAATCCTGTACCTCCTAACAAATCTTTCAACTCTGCAAAATAATCCCCCTTATGACTTCGATAGTTTAATGTTCCGTTTAATAATATATTTTCTGAAATACGGGTGTCAAGAATTGTATTTATGGTAAACTCTGAGGCATCTATTCTGTCTTCTTGTATCGCATAAATTGAATTTCCTCCTGTTGCGGTAGAAATTGAATTGCCTTTATACAATTGTTCCCAATCTAATTGCCCCTGTGTAACAAAATCTTTTTGTGCCAAAAAAGCCAATTGAAAATCCCCTGGACTTGGATTTTCATCTTGTAAAAAATAACTAGGTAATCGTTGGTAATAATTTGGCGCAGGATTTCTTGCTCCACCAATATATGTTTCTTGTCCATCAACAATTACTAGGCGAGTACCCCCATAATCCACTCTAGTGTTCCCAATACTTCCTGTTTGATATACTATATTGGAATTTAAACTTGTTGTCTCATTTATATTCCAAAAATGATTTAACATAAACGTGGGTTCTTTTATATTACGAATTCGACTGTTTCGTTTCTCTCCGTCTTGATAACCCCAGTTAGGATTGTAACGAATCCCTTTTAAATCTTTAACCTCCTGAGTAATTGCCGTAGAACGCCCTCTTCGGTTTGGAGTATAAAAAGCGGTAAAATTAAGACTGTGTTTATTGTTTATAATTTTCTCGACGGAAGCAAAAAATGAATTAGCATCGTATATTGTTCCATCAATATATCCTTCATCACCAAAGCGTCTGGAAGCTAAAAAAGAATAAGCCCAGCCCTTTTTTGAAAGCCCACTATGGTAGGAAGCCATAATTCGTCCTTGATAACTTCTGTTAGCTGCTGCAAATGAAACACGTCCGCTTTTCCTGTATTTTGAGGCTCGCATAACCATATTGGTAGTACCCGCAAGACCGCCAAAGGTATAATCATTTGCCTTTAAACCCATGGTGAATTCTCGGTTTCGTTGTACATCATTTAACCCTCCCCAATCTCCCCATTGTGGACGCCCGTTAAAAGGTTTGTTCATTTCAATACCATTGATTAATACTTTGCCGTAAGCATTGTCTAATCCTCTTGGCCTAAAAAAAGTTGTACTAAAATCGTAAGCTGCAGCATTTAAAAATACATCACGAGATGCTTGTAACAGACCAGAAACATTTGTTACAGCTCCACCTAAATCGCCATCTAATTCGTTATCTGAAAGATTAATTACTCCAATTTGGGATTCTAATTCCGTTAAATCTATATCTAATAAAATAGGGTCTAGATTAATTATTTTACCGTTTTGTATGGTAATAAGAATACTTTGAGTGATGTAATTAATTTTACTTATGACAAGTACTTGTTCTCCCAAAGGAAGATAGGAGTTGTTAAATATAAACAAACCCTTTTCATCCGTTTGTGTTTCAAAATCTGAAGATAAAATGTGTATTTGTACGTTTGGAACAATCTCACTGGAATGAGTATCTACTACTCTTCCTTTTATTACAGTATCTTGAGCTTGTAAAATGGTACTACTCATAGATACAACACATAATGTGAAAATTATTTTTCTCATTTTGTTGTTACTTTGTTTTCTAAGATTTATAAGTTGCTTATAAAAAGGGAAGAGTGTTAAAATTAAGAAATATATTTGAATTAACTACTTTTGATTTATAAATATTTTTAAAAACATTGTCATATCACGTACATAATGAAGCAGATACATCATTGCGTAGTCATATTAATACTATCTATAACGGTTAGTTTTGGGCAGAATTCAAAAACATATAAAATAAATACAATTGCTTTTTATAATGTTGAAAATCTATTCGATTTTGAAGATGACCCTATAACTTTTGATGACGATAGAACTCCAGATGGTAAGGATCATTGGACCGAAGATATTTATAATGCTAAGTTGAAAAATATGGCTACCGTAATTTCTGAAATTGGTAAAGAGGCTACCGGAACTACACCCGCAATCATAGGACTTTGTGAAATTGAAAACCGACGAGTTTTAGAAGATTTAGTAAATCAAGATTCTTTAATAAAAGAAGACTATGGAATTATACACTTTGATTCTCCAGATAAAAGAGGTATTGACGTAGCCCTGTTATACAGAAAAAAACTTTTTTCACCAACAAATTATAGGGCACACGAACTTATTATTTATGATAATAATGATCGTACAAAAAGAATTTTCACAAGGGATCAGTTAGTCGTAAGTGGTATGTTTGATGGGGAGAAAATACATTTTATTGTAAATCACTGGCCCTCTAGAAGGGGCGGAGAAGAACGAAGTCGTCACAAACGTATTAAAGCTGCAAAATTAAATAGACAAATTATAGATTCTTTATTTAGTGAAGATCCCTATGCTAAAATTATTACTATGGGTGATTTTAACGATGACCCTACAAATTCAAGTATAAAAAACCATCTACAAGCAAAAAGAAAAAAAGAAGATTTAAAAATAAAAGAACTATATAATCCTATGGAATATATGTCTAGAAAAGGGTTGGGATCCTTAGCATATAGAGACCAATGGAATTTGTTTGACCAAATGATAATTTCTACAGAATTAATAAAAAAAGACTATTCTAGCTATCGGTTTTATAAAGCAGAAATCTATAATAAGACTTACCTTATCAATTCAAAGGGACGATATAAAGGCTATCCGTATAGAAGTTTTGTAGGAGGAGGCTATACGGGTGGTTACAGCGATCATTTTCCTGTTTATCTATATTTAATTAAAGAAAAAAAGCAATAATACAAGCATAAAAAAAGCCTCAAATTAGTACTAATTTGAGGCTTTTTTTAACTTATTTTAAAAGTTACTAATTAAACCAGTTTCCCCAGGGAATTCTACTTAAAATTAAAACTAAAGCTAGGGTATAAAAAATAGAAATTGTTTTAAACTTAGCATTAGCATCATCTTTCTTTTTATGTTTAGAATAACCTATTGTAATTAATACTACTGCAATAATCATAATTAATGGATGTTCTACGGTAGAAAACCGAAGCAGTGCATTTTTCATTACTTCTCCCATCCCAACAGATTTAATTGCTCCCATAGCATTAGGAGAATAAATAAATAAAGACAATCCTAATAGAATTTGTATGTGGGTAACAATTAAAGCAAAAAGTGAAATTCTTAAATCTTTAGGCTTAAATTCTGTATTTGCAAACAAGCCTTTTAAGGCATTTAATGTTGCTAAAACAATAATTAAAAGAGTTAAATAAGCCCAATAGGAGTGAATAAATTGAAGTGTATTATACATAATTTAGTGTTTAAGTGATTTTCAAAGGTAATATAAATACTAAAAAAAGTGCCTTGATTACTCAAGACACTTTTAATATGATAAATTAAAATATAACGATTAGAAATTATATCTTAAACTTGCATTAAACGTTGTTCCATTTTCAGTAAAATAACCAAAACGATCTGTATTAGCAAGACCAATATGATCGAATACATTATACACATTTGCTCTAAATGTTAATGGGTTACTTCCTAAGTCAAATGCATAAGTTAATCCTAAATCTGTAATAGAATAAGGCTTTAATTTAGAAGACTCATAAGTTCCAGCGGAAACACCTTCATCTGTAAACTCATAATGATTAGCTCTATAGTTGATATTTCCATCAACACTTAAACCCTTCATAATTATAGCTCTTACACCAAGTCCAGTTGTAAATTGAGGTGCAGAAGATACCTTTACACCATTTCTATCAACACCATCTACACTAGTAATTAATTCTTGTGTATCTGCATTATAAGTTTCGAAACTAGATTCTCCTTTATACACATAACTTCCTCCAGAAATATAACTATTTACTGTAAACCAAGAAGATGCTCTCCATGATAAATCAAATTCAGCACCTGAGTGGTATTGACGAATTCCTCTTTGAAGAATAGTAACATCAAATTCATCACCTGTATCTGGATCTATTTGTGTACCGGTATTTGCATCTGTTCTATTCGCCCAATCCGTTACATAAGCATTAAAACTAGCTCTTAGAGTACCAACTTTTACATGATACCCCGCTTCAACACTTCTAATAAGTTCATTGTCTACTTCTGGGCTAATAACTCCAACATTGTCATCTGGTCTAAATACATTATCTAAAAAGGGTTGTCTTGAATAATACCCTCCATTAATAAATATTTTATGATCTCCTAAGTCTTCACTTGCTATTGTATAAGCTGCACCACCCTTGATATTATAACCATCTTTCGTTACTTTTTCAGAAGTTCTTGTTACTTGATTTCCATTTTCATCTGTTTGAAATCTATCTTCTCTTTCATAAGATTGTGAAGAATAAGAACCTTGTACAAAAGCAGAGAATTTTTCAATACTATACTCCAATTGTCCAAAACCACCTACATAATTGATGTCTTCAGAAAAATCGTAATTAATTCTATCTCCTTCATCAGCATGATCAAAAACAGAAGCCCATGGACTTGCATCGTAAGAGTTGGTTACCACAGCGCCATCTGGTCTGTCGTTAGACCAACCCGATAAACCATAAAAGTCAACTACTTGTCTAAAGTGATCTCCTGTATACAATCTAACATCAGCTCCTACATTAACAGAAAGTTCTTCAGTAATATCATGGTTTAAATTAGTAATTAATCCATACCATGAGTGGTTGTTTACTGAAGCTCTTCTAATGTAACCAGCACCATATTCTGCACCGTAATCTCCACCAACACCAACTAAGGCATTATTAGCTTCTGTTGCAGTATAATCTATTTGACCGGATAAAGGACCATTTCCATCAGGATCTTCAGTACGAATACGTCCATTTCCTCTAGGTCCAGTTCCACCTCCACGACCCCAAGAAGCATAAGCTACTGTAGAAAGATCTGTTTTATCAGCGATATTAAAATCCCAGTTAAGGTTCATCACAGGTTTGTGATAGTAATTTTGTCTTTCAGACTCAATTCCATCATCAGTATATCCCCAATGCTGGTTAAATTTAGGGTCTGCTGCGATAACTTCTTTAGATTGCGACCATTTTTGTCCGTGTAATTGAGGTGCACCTGTTAACAAGAAATTAAATGAATGTTTGTCATTTGGCTTATATCCAACAGCAAAGAAATAATTTTGCCCTTGTCCATAAGTACCCTTAGACCATTTTCTATGTGCTTGCCAGTAATCTAATAACACAGAAAAAGCCCATCCTTTTTCGTTTACACCTGTATTGTAAGCTACAGTTCCTTTTACATAACTATCATTAGCTCCTAAAAAACGTGCATATCCACCTTCTTTTTTATCGGCAGCTTTCATTACAATATTGGTTGTTCCCCCAACAGAAGAAATTGCTAATTTAGATGCTCCAAGACCTCTTTGTACTTGTATAGCACTAGCAATATCAGCAATACCAGCCCAGTTAGACCAGTATACACGTCCATCTTCCATACCATTTACAGGTTGTCCATTTAATAATACACCAATGTTTCTTTGATCGAAACCTCTTAAGAATAATTGAGAATCACCAAACCCAGACTGTCCAGAAACATAAGCAGAAGGAGTACTTTTTAATGCTTGAGTAATCTCAACATTTCCAATAACTTTTTCTTGAATTTCACGAGCTGTTATGGTAGATACTGCTACTGGTGTACTTCTTCCACCTGCAAGATCAATAACTCCAGTTCCAACTACAACAACTTCTGCCAAAGCATTTGCATCTTCCTCTAATGCAATAGCACCTAAATTTGTAGTTCCATTTGCAAGTGTATAGGAAACACTTTTGCTTATATATCCTAAATAAGATATTGAAACAGTTCCACTATTGCCTTCTACAGTAAGTGAAAAGTTTCCATCAAAATCTGAAATAGCACCATTATCTGTGCCGTCTTCGATAACATTAGCTCCATTAAGAGCACCGCCTAGGCCGCTATCGGTAATTGTTCCAGTAATAGTTCCTTGTGCAAATGAGAAAACACTCACAAACAAAAAGGAAACCACTAAATAAAAAGTAATTTTTTTCATCATAAATAATTGTTTTAAGGTTGGATCAAATTTACATATTCAAATTGTTTTTTAACATTAAATTAATATTAAATAATTCTCTATAAATTCATGTAAAAATGAGTGTATACAAGTATCGTAAAAAACTGACAATAAGTCTATTGATGTCTTAACTTTTTATTAACAGACTTATAAACTAAAAAAAAATTAATATTCTATGTTATCTAATTGGAGTTTAAAAGGAGCAATATGAGAAAAATAATTCTCCTGATATTTTTTGTGTAATGGCTTAGAAAGAGGTAAATCTTGCTTAAAAGGATCTACTTGTTTGCCATTTTTCCAAAAGCGATAACATACATGTGGGCCTCCTGTATTCCCAGTCATTCCTACCCAACCAATTACATCTCCCTGACTTACATGTTCGCCAACTTTTACATTGCGATTCTTCATATGAAGGTATTGTGTTTCATAGGTGCTATTATGACGAATTTTTACATATTTCCCATTCCCACCTCTTCTTTCAGATTTAGTAATTACTCCATCTGCAGTAGCCATAATTGGAGTGCCAATTGGGGCAGCAAAATCAGTCCCTTTATGAGGTCGTACTCTATTGCCATAAAATTTTATTCTTCTTTTTAAATTATAACGAGAAGATATTCTACTAAACTTTACAGGAGCTTTTAAAAAAGCCCTTCGCAAATTATTAGCCTCCTCATCGTAATAATCAGTGATCCCCATTATAGAATCTCCAATAAAACTAAAAGCATAGATTGGTTTTCCTCGATGTTCAAAGATGGCAGCTTTTATTTCATCTAAACCAGCAGGAATTGTATCGTTGATAAATTTTTCGGTGTAAACTACCTTAAATCGATCCCCGGGCTGCAATCTAAAAAAGTCTATAGTCCAAGCATATATTGTTGCTAGTTGATCTGTCATATACGGACTTAAATGTTGTTCGTCCATGGTTTGAGAAAGAGAACTTGTAATGATTCCAGAAGCAGATTTTTTAACTAGAGTTATGGGTTTTTGATCGTTATAGGAAGTAATACAATCTCTTAGATCTACAACTGCAAAATCTATCCTATTTTTCTCATAAATAAAAACCTGAGTTTTATTTAAACTATCCTTTGAATTTAATAAAACAAAGGGGCTTCCTACTTTTACTCTACGTACATCAAAGCTATCTTTAATTTTTGAGACTACTTCATAGATTTCATTTTGAGGAACATGATTGGCATCTAAAATAGCACCAAAAGTGTCTCCTGATCGAATGGTATCTCTTAATACATTAAATTCGTTGAGGTCATAACCATACTCAAAATGAGCTTTTACAATTTCAACTTTGGCAGTTGTTTTTTCTTCTTTTACCTCTTTAGAACAAGAAAATAAAACGAATAATGCGGGGATAATAAAATTTATTTTTTTCAATGTAGGTCTACAAATAGATTAATTTATACGTTTTTTCCCCAATCTTTTAGTTCTTGTTCTGACCAAAGCTCTGGGAAAAATATTCTTCTTTGGTATTTAGGGTGCATGTATTTTTTCCAATCACTACCTCCTGTTGCTTCAATTTCATCTCCTTCTGCCTTTCCTTTAGACAGATATTGATTAGCAGCTCGATAATGAGCCATCACCCAAGTAATATTTACTGTATAATCATAATGACGCATGGCTTTTCGCAATGCTTCATCGTTTTGAACATCCATTGAAAGTTCTTTAAATTTCGCGTACAAATTTATAGTATTATACTCTTGCGTAAAAGCAATAAATTCGTTTTTATATTTAGCTTCAAAAGCTGATAAAAGATATGATTTTTCTCCTGTAAGGAAGTCTTTACCTGCAGCTTGCCAATATAAATGATCTAAGGCATGTTCGTAAGGAGTATTTCTGTCTATAGTGTCTCTAAATCGAGCATCAATTAAATTTATAAGGTCTGTTGAAGCAAATTCAATTAATCTATATTGTGCACTTTGAAAACCACTTGCAGGTGTTAATGTATTTCTGAATTTTAAATATTGTTCCACATCCATTCCTTCTTGCATAATTGCAAACGAAGAAGTCAACATATCGAAATACCTACTTACTCTCATTAATCTTGATGAGAAAAATTCAGCAGTAAGTTCTTTATGATGTGCTACTTGCTCTATTTCCCATAAAATCATTTTAAAAAGCAATTCATTTACCTGATGGTACATGATAAACACCATTTCATCTGGCAAAGTTGTTCTTTGGGTTTGAAGATTTAATAATGCATCTGTTTGTACATAATCCCAATAAGTCATTGGCTCGCTGTATAGAAGACCTTCTAAATGTGTGTCTAA
>MAAC01000740.1_pt1 | contig 13656 bp, 10 predicted proteins | sample 1115981 | NCBI WGS metagenome assembly MAAC01 (sample SAMN04961126, study PRJNA320927) | seawater metagenome | isolation source: sample BD02T64 sea water enriched with oil for 64 days | place: USA:Gulf of Mexico | collected 2013-07-27 | reverse complement strand
TCTCGGTAAAAGAGAAGCGGCCTAACGGCTAAAAAATATAGAGAAATGAAAAGAACTTACCAACCATCGAATCGTAAGAGAAAAAACAAACACGGATTTATGGATCGTATGTCTACCGCAAATGGTAGAAAAGTTTTGGCCAGAAGAAGAGCTAAGGGCAGAAAAAGAGTTAGCGTTTCTGATGAACCAAGACACAAGAAATAATTTGTGTTAGTGATAAGTAAATAAAAGGTCTTATCGGATGTTAATCCGTTTAAGACCTTTTTTTTGAAAAAAAAACAAAAGATGCCGAAGGATAATACGATTAAATCTGTTCTAATCATTGGTAGTGGGCCTATCGTGATTGGTCAAGCATGTGAATTTGATTATTCAGGAACACAAGCTTCAAGATCTTTAATGGATGAGGGAATTGAGGTAACTCTTATCAATTCCAATCCTGCCACTATCATGACCGACCCCATGACGGCAGACAACGTCTATCTGAAACCATTGACCCTTGAATCTATTAAGGATATTTTGGTAGAGCATCCAAATATTGATGCTGTATTGCCAACAATGGGAGGCCAAACAGCCCTTAACCTTTGTATTGAAGCTGATACGGCTGGGATCTGGGAAGAAAATAATGTTCAAATCATTGGAGTTGATATTGATGCTATCAATGTCACTGAAGATCGTGAGAAATTCCGTAAACTTATGGTAGAGATCGATATTCCGGTTGCTCCAGCGAGAATTGCAACATCATTCCTTGAAGGTAAACGTGTCGCCCAAGAATTGGGATTCCCATTGGTTATTCGCCCATCCTTTACGTTGGGTGGTTCTGGTGCCTCTTTTGTATACACTAAGGAAGAGTTTGATGAAAAACTGAATAACGGTCTTCACGCCTCTCCTATTCACGAAGTACTAATCGATAAAGCACTCTTTGGATGGAAAGAGTACGAATTAGAACTTCTTAGAGATAAAAACGATAATGTTATCATTATCTGTTCTATCGAAAATATGGATGCCATGGGTATCCATACTGGTGACTCTATCACTGTTGCTCCTGCAATGACACTGTCGGATACTACTTTCCAAAGGTTGCGTAATATGGCCATCAAAATGATGCGCTCTATAGGTGACTTTTCTGGTGGATGTAACGTTCAGTTCGCAGTTAGCCCAGATGAAAAAGAAGACATCGTAGCTATTGAAATTAATCCAAGAGTTTCTCGTTCATCTGCTTTGGCTTCTAAAGCTACCGGATACCCAATTGCAAAATTGGCATCTAAATTAGCACTAGGATACACTTTAGATGAATTGATAAACAATATTACAGGTACAACATCTGCATTCTTTGAGCCAACTTTAGATTATGTAATCGTAAAGATTCCAAGATGGAACTTCGATAAGTTTGAAGGATGTGACAAAGTACTAGGTCTTCAAATGAAGTCTGTAGGTGAAGTAATGGGTATTGGTCGTTCATTCCAAGAAGCACTTCAAAAAGCATGTCAATCTCTAGAAGTTAAGAGAAATGGCTTAGGTGCTGATGGTAAATATTGGACAGATCAAGACAAAATTCTTCATGCACTAGAACACGCTAGCTGGGATAGAGTATTTAGAATCTATGATGCTATCCGTATCGGTATTCCTTTGAAGCGCATCTTCGAACTGACTAAAATCGACTATTGGTATTTACGTCAAATGGAAGAGTTGGTTGCTCTTGAAATTGAAATTGAGAAATACTCCATTCAAAATATTACCGAAGAACTGTTGATGGAAGCCAAAATGAAAGGTTATGCAGACCGTCAGATAGCGCATCTATTAAACTGTTTTGAAAGCGAGGTATACCAACTTCGTGAAAAAATGGGAATCCAACGTGTCTTCAAATTAGTTGACACATGTGCTGCTGAATTTTCAGCGGCAACTCCATACTACTACTCTACTTTCGAATATAAAAAGCAATTAGCTGGTCAAGAAGCTAAATCTGATAATGAAAGTATTGTTTCTGACAAAAAGAAAGTCATTGTACTAGGATCTGGTCCGAACAGAATTGGACAAGGTATTGAATTTGATTACTGTTGTGTACATGGTGTTTTAGCAGCCAAAGAATCTGGTTACGAAACCATTATGATCAACTGTAACCCTGAAACGGTTTCTACTGATTATAATACAGCAGATAAATTATACTTCGAACCTGTATTCTGGGAGCATATCTTTGATATCATCAAGCATGAAAAGCCTGAGGGTGTAATTGTTCAACTTGGTGGTCAAACAGCGCTTAAATTGGCTGAAAAGCTAGAGCGTTACGGAATCAAAATCATGGGTACATCTTATGATGCACTTGATTTAGCAGAAGATAGAGGGAGATTCTCCGATTTACTTAAAGCAAATGGGATTCCTTTCCCTGAGTACGGTGTTATAGAATCTGCGGATGATGCATTGAAATTAGCAAAGAAATTGGATTTCCCAATCCTAGTAAGACCATCTTATGTTTTAGGTGGACAGGGAATGAAAATAGTTATCAACGAGGAAGAATTGGAACACCATGTTGTAAACTTATTAAAGTCTATGCCTGGTAACCGCGTTCTTCTTGATCATTACCTTGAAAATGCAATTGAAGCTGAAACTGACGCTATTTGCGACGGGGAGAATGTACATATCCTTGGTGTAATGGAGCATGTAGAACCGTGTGGTATTCACTCCGGTGACTCAAACGGTGTTCTTCCTCCTTTCAACCTAGGTGATTTAGTTATGGATCAAATCAAAAGCCATACGGTGAAAATCGCTAAAGCATTAAAGACGGTAGGTTTAATAAATATTCAATTTGCCATCAAAAATGATATAGTATACATCATTGAGGCAAATCCAAGAGCATCTCGTACGGTACCATTTATTGCCAAGGCTTACCAAGAGCCGTATGTGAAATACGCTACTCAAGTTATGCTAGGTGAAAAGAAAGTTACTGACTTTGACTTCAACCCAAAGAAAGAAGGGTATGCAATCAAAGTTCCTGTATTCTCTTTCGATAAATTCCCGAACGTAAATAAAGAGTTAGGACCTGAGATGAAATCTACTGGAGAGAAAATCTACTTTATTGAAAATCTACAAGATCCATTCTTTAAAAAGATATATGCTGAAAGAAGTATGTTCTTAAGCCGTTAAAAGCTGATAAATCAAAAAAGCCGTTATCTAGATAACGGCTTTTTTTTTGCTCTAAATTTAAATTATTTTAAGCCACTAATGCCATCCATTATTGAAATTGGTATATACTCAGGTCTTACGATATAATAAGGCTGCCATTGATCCTTTGAGTTTATCTGAAAAACCCTTTCCTGGATTTGAGTAAGGGTCATTCTACGTTGCCTGAATACCGAAATCCCTATATGAAAACCAGCATAAGGACTTGGCTTTTCCTGAATATTGCTAAAAATTAGATCTGTAGATATAACACAAGAAAAGTCTCTCCCCCCAATCAATCGTCTCTCGGGCACCATTCTAAAGACTAAATCCATTCCAGAGCTTCCTACAAGCGATAAATTCGAATATCCTCTAAGGTCATCTCTCAAGATGTCACAACCAAAACTCCGAATTAATAATCCATAATTAATGGACTCAGGCAAATATACTTTAAGTCGATTAACAAGATTCAAATTAAGTTTGAAATCAGGCCCTAATTCCGATAGGGTTTTCTTTTCGATGGGAATATCACTCAAAGAGATGGAAGGTAAATAAGAAGTCGATTCCAAGATATCAAAACTTATAGGCCCATTCTGTAAATAACGATGCTGTCCATACAAAAATGCATACGGCATGCAAAAAAGCACACCAAATACACACATCAAGACGGATATATATACCTTAGACTCCTTCATATCACAACAATCATAAATCACTTTTAATAAACAACTAATCAATAACCGGTCGTTTACAATGAATCACGTAATAAGCTTTCAACTGAAATCTTGTCTGATCTGAAGACACCTCAGTTGAACCTAAGTAATATAAGGAATTATCAGGACTTAAACAATAGCTAACTATCTCAATTATACTAATTTAGACTGAGTTATTTTTTGACATCTCTATCAATTTATTCACTGTATTCCAATTTCTGGAGGTAGCACGTACCTTTAATTTATTTTCAAAAAGGTTATTACTTAGTTTAGCTCTACCGAATCCATTCGGGAAGTAAATAAAAATAGTCTGAGCTTTTACTTCAAACTTTTCAGGACTGTAATCCAAGGCATTCAATTGATCTAAATTTTCAGTCAAGGGTACTTCATCTAAAAAGGTAAAACATAACTTATCTAATTCCATCTCTTTAAATGGATTATTCAGAATAGCACTTTCCAGGTTATCAATGGTTAGAACTATTACTGGCACCTCGAAACCATATTCCTTAAGTATTTTTAAATGAATGATATGCTCTAATTTATGGACATCTTTAATTTCGGACTTGAAAACAATGTTCCCACTTTGAATATAGGTTTGAACATCGGCCAATTCAATAGCTAATAAATGAGTCCTTAATTCGATCATCTTAATTTTTTTATGACCGCCTACATTTATTCCCCGTAATAATGCAATATATGTTTCCATGCTTTATCCTTTATTTCCAGAATATAAAGATTATTTATACCCCAAGGTATTACTAAAAAACTCAATGAAAAATTGATAGGTAATATTTCGCTACAACAAGGATTAACTAGCTTAAAATCAATCTTTTAAAAACCATCAAATCAACTAAAAATTACTACCTTACAATTGAACTCATTTCATCTTCAATCTTAAAATTTAATATTATGTCGCACACCGGAAAAATTCAATTAATGCTGGTCGTTACAGCTAGTCCAGATCAGGTCTCGGAAGGAGATAGACTTTTTAGTTCACACCTTCCATGGATGAAACAAACCCATCCTAAGGATGGTGACAAGGCACTTTTAAGCTATAATGTTTCAAAAGCTGCTGAAATGTCAAATCCTATGGATCCGAATTCTGCTCCTACAGGAAATACCCAATTTATACTAACAGAAGTCTATGCATCACCAGCAGGTGTTAGCAATCACTTTGAGTTGGCAGAAAATTCCTGGGATGATTTCCCTGCTTTTGTAACATGGCTTGAAAACTGTAAATCCACGTTGGTCCCAGTCGCAGAAATTGGAAACTCACTTTGGTAATGGCGCAGTTAAGAATTCTTTTCTCATTACAAATTTGGGACAAGTCGATTGATCTTACTTGTCCCATTTTTTGTAAGAATACAATTACCCATTTATTCAATAAGAAGTGGAATTACTGCTTTGTCTGAATCCGTATGAATGGAAATATAATATAAACCCATTAAGCGTTTTACACTTATTTGGATCAACTTCTTCTTATTGAAATAAAGGGATTCTATTTCCCTTCCTGCAATATCAACTATATGAACCTCCACATTCGAATGAACACTTCCCAAATCTATACTAAAATCACCTGAATTTGGATTCGGATAAAGAGCTAATACTTTGGACAGTCCCAATTCATTTAAACCAATATTCGTTACCAAATAACAGGCCGACGTATCAACGCATCCAGCGCCATCTCCAACAATAACTGCATAATTACCACTTACACTAGGAATAAAAAATTGGCTTGTAGCACCACTTATTAGGCTATTTCCATTATCACAATCGATCCACTGATAGGTCGTATTTGAATTTGCTATTAACATTATTCCCGAAACACTAACCGTGGTATCTATAGTAGCTCCATTTTCATAAGCTCCAATATCAGGAGCTCCAATTCTGGCTACCCCTCTTTGATCGGTAGATAAAACCTGAGTAGTACTTATTCCAGCATCAATTGCCGGACTACCACAATCAATGGCCACTGTTTGTGTTGCTCCTCCATTATTTTGAAGTCCTAATGGATCCAACAAGGGATCTTGAGTACTATACCAGCTGGGACAGTTAATTGTTGAAAATGATTGAACATGACATGAATCCACTATATTATTAGAATAACTGGCATTATCAGAAGGTGGAAAAGAGAAGCTTATAATAAGTACATCTCCACCTGTGTTTCCATAAATTATTGAATTCACAATATTTACTGAGCTAAATCCACTATGGGACAATCCTCCATTTTGGGCTCCTGTATTTTTAGTTACTGTACAGTTGGTAATTTCCCCAGTTACATGCAATCCTCCCTTTCCTTGCAATGTGTCGGTAGCTACATTTCCATAAAAAGTGCAATTTGTAAGATTGCTTACACCATTAAATGAGGCTCCACCTATATAAAGACCAGCATTATTGGCAACTGTTGTATTGGTAATATTAACGGGGTGCCAATGTGCATACATCCCACCACCAGAACCACCGTCTGAATTGTTATGAATATAACACTGATCTAAAGTTCCTATCCCAATAGCCAAACCTCCACCGGAAAATCCTGCTGTACAATTCTTTATCTCAACATTACTTAGGTTAAGAACATAAGAATTATGAGGTGCATTACCAAAACTACCGATACCACCACCATGTACTGTAGCACTACCATTTTGAACAGTTAGCATGCTAATATTTAGCGTATCTGAATTCGTACCACTGTTATCTACAAAAAAGATACGACTAGATGATGAGCCATCTATGAGGGTTACCCCCATTCCATTTCCTATAATTGTTAAACGCTTATTTAAGGTAATTTCTCCAGAAGTTAGGAGAATAGGAGTACCATTTGTAGAAGAACTAAAGTTAATGGTATCTGAAGCACTGGCACTTAAAACAGCCTGTCGTAAAGTTCCAAAACCTGAATCACTTGTACTTGAAACAGTAAGTATTGATCCAAATAATGCCATTGGCAAAAAACCAAATATTGTCAGGAGTATACAATTTTTCATAACTCAGTTGATTAAATTAATATTGTTATTACCCGCCCAGTTTTCTTATTACCAAACCGCTCAATTATATCAGAAAAACTAGCCTTCACGATCATAGAAAAAAGGCTGTATGCAAGTTACAAAAACCAAGACTACCTACCTAATCTTCAATATATTACAAGGAGTGATGAATTAAAAAAAAGTTGATCTCTTCCCTATTTCACCCTCCTTTAAACATGTCCATTTCAATTCTAAATAATAAGGCAGCCACTATTTTCCATAATTGATTAACTTTGAGCCGCAAAATTGATCATTCCAAAAACGTATGCTGTTTAGTTCAGGATTATTTTTATTCCTTTTTCTACCAATTTCATTGCTGTTATTTTATATCAGTCCGAAACGCTTGAAAAATGCAGTTTTGCTCTTATCGAGTTTAGTATTTTATGCTTGGGGAGGTGTTAATTATACAGCTATATTAGTAGGCTCTATTATCCTTAATTATGTACTGGGTATTTGTATTCATCGATCACAAGGCCAATCTACAAAGTGGATACTAGGAATAGGTATAACTCTGAATCTATCCCTGTTGATGGTATACAAATATGCCGGATTCTTTATTGAAAATATTAACCGAGTATTTTGGAAGTTGGAATGGCCCACTTTTGAAGATCCAGGTTTATTACTACCTGTAGGAATTTCCTTTTTCACCTTTCAATCCATTTCCTACTTGGTAGACATCTATAGAAAGGAAGCTGAAGTTCAAAAAAACTTCATCAATCTAGCCTTGTATATTTCTTTATTCCCTCAACTAATTGCCGGGCCAATTGTTCGCTATCACGATATTGCCAAACAATTGGTTGACAGAACATTCACCTTGACTGGATTCGGGTCAGGTGTTGAACGATTTATCATTGGATTGGCAAAAAAAGTATTGTTCGCCAATACTTTTGCCCTTGTAGCAGATAATATCTTTGCGCTTTCATCCAATGAAATGAGCACTACCACAGCTTGGCTTGGGATACTTTGCTACAGTTTACAAATCTATTATGACTTTTCAGGTTATTCAGATATGGCTATTGGTCTAGGAAAGATGTTTGGATTTGATTTCCTAGAAAATTTCAATTTCCCCTATGTTGCGCGATCTATTCAAGACTTTTGGAGAAGGTGGCATATCTCTCTTTCCAATTGGTTCAGGGATTACTTGTACCTTCCACTGGGAGGGAATAGAGTCTCCTCCAAAAGATTATACGTCAATCTATTTATTGTCTTTTTCCTCACCGGCTTCTGGCATGGATCCAGTTGGAATTTTATTTTTTGGGGATTGTTACACGGCTTCTTTATTGTACTTGAGCGAATAGGACTCTTGAAAATTTTACAATCTGCCTGGAGGCCATTACAGCATATTTACACCCTACTAGTTGTTGTATTTGCCTGGGTCTTCTTTCGAGCCGAAAATTTAGCACATGGATGGGACTATTGTAAACACATGCTTGGTTTACAAGATACGGTAGGGGTTCAACAAAATTGGCGATGGTATGTAGATGCACACTTCTACTTTGTCTTGATCCTTGCCTTACTCAGTGCAGGTGGACTTTGGCCATGGTTAAATAAACATTTAAAAAACATACTATTCCCAACAGGAAAGAGAGCTGTCTTCAACCAAATTGTGGCGGCACTTCTTATTTTTTGCCTATTTAGCTTGTCCGTTACTTATTTAGTTTCCGGGACTTATAACCCCTTTATTTATTTCCGATTCTAAGATGAAGCAAAACAAAACATATACAGCCCTGTTAAGTATTTGCTTTCTTTTAGCAATTAGTGTTGTCCCTATACTTTTTTTTAGCTTGGATAAGGCTGAAAAGGACCTGGTTGAAAAAAGGATGTTACATACAGAGCCTGAATTTAATCTTAGTAAATTAGATTCTTTTCCGAATGCCTATGATGCGTATTTTAATGATCATTTCCCATATAGAAGAGATATAATAAATCAACACAGTTTTTTCAATTATATGTGTTTTGATCATATCACTACTACCAATGAGGTCATCATTGGAAAGCAGGATTGGTTCTTTAAAATAGAACAGCACCTGGACTTTTATACCGGAAAGGATCAAATGACGGAAGCAGAGCTTCAAAAAATTGAAAACGAATTAGAAAAAAGAAGAAAATATTGTGAAGAAAAAGGCATTGAAATGTATTTTGTACTGGTGCCTTTAAAGCATAGCATCTATCCTGAATATCTGCCTAAAGAAAAGTTAACTTTTTACAAGGAAAGCACCATGGCGGATGCACTCCGTAAAAGATTGAGAAAGCTCCCGGAACTGAACTTCATAGATGTTCTAGACAGTCTCTTACCCTATAAGCAGCAAGGAAGATTGTATCAGAAAACGGACAACCATTGGAATGACTTAGGTGGTTTTTTCGGTTCAAAAATTGTACAAGAATCCATACAACAAGACTTTCCAGAGCTATCTATGCCAGATCGTTCTTTCTATAAAGCTAAGACCTTTCAAAGAAACGGAGGAAACATAGCCAAAATGATGTGTTTAACAGAGGAGCTCAGGGAGGACTTTATCGAAATGGAAAAGCATTTTGAAAGTAAAGCCGGTACAGGAAAAAAAAGAGACTACCCAATTATTCCAGGCTTCGGTTTACCTGATAAATATGAAATTGTTCGAACCAACCCAGATGCGACTCCTTTAAAGGCATTATTCATACGAGACTCCTTTACGAAATACCAGATTAAGTTTTGGGAGGAATGTTTTGAGGAATCAATATTTATTTGGGATGCCTGGCAATATGGTTTCAATAAGGATATCATAGATCAGGAACAACCGGATATTGTCGTGTACCAAATGCTGGAATCTTTACTACCAGATTTATTGCGTACAATTGAAAGGGAAGAGAGGTCAATTGAAAACTAAAATTGGTCCATCAACCCCACATTTCCCTATCTAAACTTCTATACTGTATTGCCTCAGAAATATGCCCCGTATTTATTAGCTCATTATCCTCTAAATCAGCAATGGTTCTGGCCATCTTCAAAATTCTTGTATAAGCCCTGGCAGATAAGTTCAATTTCGTCATAGCCAATTTCAGTAGTTCTTTAGCATCATCCGGAACCTGACAAAAACGATGAATGAGCTTACTATTCATTTGGGCATTACAATACAGATTTTCCATTCCCTCAAAACGTCCTAATTGTATCTCTCGTGCCTTAATGACTCTTTTTCGAATGGTGATGCTCGATTCAGTTTTAATCTCTGATGCTAAAGCACCATAATCTACAGGAGTCACTTCAATATGCAAATCAATACGATCCAGAAGTGGCCCAGATATCTTCCCCAAATAACCTTGCACCATACCAAAACTACATTGACAATCTTTTGTCGGGTGGTTGAAGAAACCACAGGGACAGGGATTCATTGAAGCCACAAGTGTAAAACTTGAAGGATATTCTACGGATAACTTTGCTCGAGAAAGGGATACTTTTCTATCCTCCATCGGTTGCCTCATCACCTCTAATACGGATTTCCTAAACTCTGTCAGTTCATCTAAGAATAATACCCCATTATGGGCCAGTGATATTTCTCCTGGTTGCGGATAGGTCCCTCCTCCAACTAAAGCCACATCCGAAATTGTATGATGGGGCGATCGAAAAGGACGCTGTGAGATCAATCCATTGGTCTTTGCTGAGCTTCCAACTACTGAATGTATTTTAGTGGTCTCTAAGGACTCTTCAAGTGTCATAGGTGGTAGAATGGTCGGGAAACATCGAGCCAACATGGTCTTTCCTGCTCCGGGAGGCCCAATAAGCAATACATTATGTCCACCGGCAGCAGCAATCTCCAATGAACGCTTGATATTCATTTGCCCTTTGACATCTTCAAAACCTATTAAATAGGATTTGTCTTCGTGTTTACTTAGCTCCTCCCAATTGGACTCAAATTGTTTCAGGCTTTCCGGCTTTCCGGAAAAAAAACGTATGATATCCATTAAGTCTTTGGCGCCATATACAGCTATTCCATCTACAAATGAAGCTTCTGCTGCATTTGCTTCGGGTAGAATGATGCCTTTTAAGCCCATTCTTTTTGCCATCAAAGCCATCGGGAGACCACCCTTTATCTTTTGCAAGGATCCATCCAAAGACAACTCTCCCATGATGATATAGTCTTCTATACCATTTAAATTGGCTTGCCCGGAAGACATTAAAATACCAATAGCCAGGCCGGTATCATAAGCGGAACCTTCTTTGCGAATATCCGCAGGTGCCATATTCACAATGATCTTTCTCCCTGGCCAACGGTAACCCAAATTCTTCAACGCAGCTTCTATCCTTTGCTGACTTTCCTTGACAGCATTATCCGGTAAGCCTACTAAAAAAAACTTGGAACCTCTATCGGTATTTACTTCTATGGTAATGGGAAAGGCTTCTATGCCTATCAGTGCACATCCATTTATTTTAACTAACATAAATATTCTATTAAGTAGTTAAGTTAGGGTTTATGGATTGGCTATACAAGATTCTATTGGCTACAAAAAAAACGAAATCTGTTGTAGATTTCGTTTTTGATTTAGTTGCTTTTGGATGGGAAATTATCTTGTATTTATGAGTGACTCTTAGGGAAAATAAAAACACCTCGAATAAACGAGATGCTTAACTTTATCTATTCAGGTATTTAATGCTAGGTAATTGTTGAACAATGATTAATTATTCCACCTTCCGTCAGTTATGTGAATAATATCAGTAGAATCATTTTCATTAAATAAAGTTGCTTCAAATATTCCTTCATAGTGTCCAACTTGATTAATCGTATCATAGTAATAAACTGTTATTTCAGCCCAGCCATAACCTTCTTTTGATAGGTACATTTTATCGTTATTACGCAACCGCATTAGATTAGTATCAAAGGGATCAGAATGATAACTATAAATATCATTATTATTCCCTAATGGATAAACATTAATATCTGTTCTTTGCGACATTGATAAATACATAGTTCCTTTATCCCAATTACTTGCTCTTACCGTACGAATATTTTCACCCTTACCATAAAAGTTATAACTATTTGTACTTATTCCACCCGTTGTTGAGACGAGTCGGCTATTCTGCCAAAGTTCACCGTTAAGATAAAAGGAAATCGTATGATCGCCTAAACGACGTTTTTCCTCATCCTTGTTACATGAAATCAATAAAACTAAACTTAATGTTATGATTGTAAAGAGTAACTTTTTCATAAGTCTTATTTTTAAGGTTAAACACCTCGAATAAACGAGATGCTTAACTTTATCTATTCAGGTATTTAATGCTAGGTAATTGTTGAACAATGATTAATTATTCCACCTTCCGTCAGTTATGTGAATATTATCAGTAGAATCATTTTCATTAAATAAAGTTGCTTCAAATATTCCTTCATAGTGACGAATATTATTGATCGTATCATAGTAATAAACTGTTATTTCAGCCCAGCCATAACCTTCTTTTGAGAAGTACATTTTATCGTTATTACTTAAACGCATCAGATTAGTATCAAAGGGATCAGAATCAGAATTTAAAGCACCATTATTGTTTCCTAATAGATAAATATCATTTTCACCTCTTTGGGACATTGATAAATACATGGTTCCTTTATCCCAATTACTTGCTTCTACCGTATTAATATTTTCATTTTTCACCCAAAAGAAATGACTATCTGTGTTTATACCGCTTGTCGTCGAAGGGATTGGGCTATTTTGCCAAAGGTTGCCATTAAGATAAAAGGATATAGTATGGTCGCCTAAACGACGTTCTTCTTCTTCTTTTTTACATGAAAACAATAGAACTAAACTCAATGTTACGATTGTGAAGAGTAACTTTTTCATAATTATTATTTTTAAAAACTCAATAAATAAAAAAACTAATTAGAAATTTAATTTTAATTAAAGTGTTCAATATATGTACTAATAATTTAAAAATCAATACTGGAAAACAATGATTTTTATTGATTTATGTGATTAAACTGGATATTGTTTTGTTATTATACTTTTTTTTTGAAAAGTTTGGTTGGTTATTTACCGGTATAGTGTAGATTATTTGAATTAGATATTAATCAAACAACTAAATACCAAAAGGTAGTTTATTCGCATTCTCTATAGGTTTCTCTAATTAAATAATGCATTTCATCCTTTGGTAAAGGAAACAAACCTACCACCAAACAATAAAAAAAGCTAAATATGAATCTTTATGTTTTTGCCAACATAATGGGGCTTGTTTTTCTTTAATACTTGTGTTAATGTATTTTTCTACACCATTAAAGTCTGTCCAAATTTCGTTTTCAGATGGCTCCATTCCCCATTCCTTTTTTGAAGGTATATAATAGGTTTTTGCTGAATTATCTAAGCTAATAAATGTCTCAAAATTTAAATAATAGCCTTTAATTGCTTTTTCATAAATGGGGCTAAAACTTGCTTTGTATTCATAAGGAATAAACAATGAAACTAATAAACATAGAGCTTGAGAAGCTTCTTCAATTTCTATATTATTAAACTTTGATTTAGCACAGTTATGGTATAGTAAAGGAAATTGTTTTCTTTTTAATTTTTCTAATTTCTCTTTCAAAGAATCATTCCTATTCGGACCAATCCAGTTATTTATTGGTTCCGAAGAAATGTTTGGGTCAAATAGATAAAACTTATAGGCTAATTCCATATGGATTAACTGCTTTCTATTTATGTCTTCAATAATAAAATCGATTTCACCTATGGTTTTTTTATCTTCAATTACCTGAACATTTTCATAAAGCACTTTGTAGTTGGTAGATGATTTAATTAATTCAGAAACAATTTTTTCT
>MAAC01019452.1_pt1 | contig 13660 bp, 14 predicted proteins | sample 1115981 | NCBI WGS metagenome assembly MAAC01 (sample SAMN04961126, study PRJNA320927) | seawater metagenome | isolation source: sample BD02T64 sea water enriched with oil for 64 days | place: USA:Gulf of Mexico | collected 2013-07-27 | reverse complement strand
CACACCTATTTCTATTTGTGAGAAATAAAATGAATACGAAACTAAAAAAATGCCTCTTCGGCGGCGCACTTATTGGCGCGGGGCTTTGCTCATCGGCAGCTGCTGATTTTACTTGGATTGGGGCAGGGAACAGTTTTCACGCCGAGAACCTCGGAGCGTACAACCATTTCAGCCCAGTTGGTGGTTGGGACGAGTCGTCAAGCACTGGCACATCGTATTCATCAACCGTTGGAACTGAGCTGGGCCTTTCGATGCTCGCATACGCCGGGTCCACCGATATCGCATTCGTTGCCATGTCCTTTATGAAAGCCTTTACAGTCACCGAGGACATGACAGTCACCATCGAATGGGACTTTCGTAATGACCAGCTGGATGGTATCTCTGATTCGTTCTTTGATGTCTATCTCGACGGAACCAATATCTTCCACGCAGCGCTCACAGTCGCAGCGATGGGCAGTGAAACCCTCGATCTCTATGCAGGGATTACATACGATTGGCGTGGCTTAACGATGGCTGGCGCATCAGGGCTCACAAGTGTTTCAATGCATGAAACCACCGTCAATGTCGTCCCGCTCCCACCAGCCGCCTTCGCAGGGCTGGGCATGCTCGCCGGTCTTGGTGCGTACCGACGCGTACGACGATAAGCGAACCGTCAACTCAACACCTCCAGAGCACCCTTCGGGGTGTTTTTTCGTGGCGAATCGTAGGATTCACACGATTTCCCTCTCCCCGCCAGTCTGCATATCCTTCTCTCATGCCCGCGACCACCAAATCTGCCGCCAAATCCGCCGAAGAACTCGCCTTCATCGCCCGTGCCTTCGCACACGAGTCCGCTGCGATCGCTAAGCTCGGCGATGCGGTCGATAATCGCTACACCCAAGCGGTCGATCTGATCGTCGGGTGCGCCGACGCGGGGGGCACTGTCATCGTCTCGGGCTTGGGCAAATCCGGGCACATCGGCGCCAAGATATCCGCGACGATGGCATCGCTGGGCATCACCTCACACGCTGTCCACCCCACCGAAGCTGCCCATGGGGATCTCGGACGATTCCGCAAGAACGACCTGGCCATCTGCCTCTCGCACTCAGGTGAGACCGCCGAGCTCATCGGGCTCGCGTCGATCCTCCGTCAGGACAAGCTCCCGATCATTGCAATTACCAGAGGTGCCGTCAACGGGAAAGAGTCCTCGCTCCAACGCATCGCCACCGTCACCCTCGAAGCGCTCGTCACCGACGAAGCCGGCGATGGTGACTACCTCGCGCCGACCACCTCGACCACCGCTGCACTTGCTATTGGCGATGCCCTCGCCCTCGCGGTCGCCCGCAGGCGATCGTTCACCAACGAGGATTTCCACGCCCGCCATCCGGGCGGGACGCTGGGTTCATTGCTCAAACCCGTCAGCGAACTCATCCGCCACCACGCAGGCAAGAATCTCCCGATCGCCAACGAGAACGCCACGGTTGCCCATGCCCTCGAAGAAGCATCGAAGGTCAAACGCCGACCGGGCGCGTTGCTCATCACCAACGGCAGCGGCATCCTCACCGGCATCTTCACCGACTCGGATCTGCGACGACTCGTCCTGCGAAACGCCGACGAACTCCAGTGCCCGCTCGCATCGGTCATGTCAAAGGGCCCCAAAACATTGACTATCGACGCGCTCGCCAGCGAAGCCGTCGCGATGTTCAGGGAGTACCGATCCGACGAAATCCCCATCGTCGATGCGGCGAACAAACCAATCGGGCTCCTCGATGTCCAAGACCTCATCGCGATGAAACTCGTGGAGGACGACTAATGCCTTCAAGCCCCACGCAGATCGAGCTCTTCATCTTCGATGTTGACGGCGTCCTCACCGACGGCTCGATCAACATCGACGACGATGGCTCGGAAACCAAACGATTCAATGTCCGCGACGGATTCGGTTTCAGACTCTGGCTCAACGCCGGGCTCAAAATCGCCATTATCACCGGGCGATCAGGACAAGCCCTCACCCATCGGCTCAAGTCGTTGGGCATCGACGATAACCTGATCATCCAAGGCTCAAAGAACAAATCTCAAGCCCTCGATGAGATCATCACACGCACCGGGATCGCAGAGTCCAACATCGCGTACATGGGCGATGATTGGCCAGATCTCCCCGCGATCACCCGCGTCGGTTTTTCGACCTGCCCGAGCGATGCCGAGCCAGAAGTCATCAGCGCTTGCACCCTGGTGACCACCAAACCCGGCGGGCACGGCGCCGCCCGCGAAGCGATCGCCCATATCCTCGCGGCCAAAGGGCTCTACAAGCCAAACCCATAAGTTGAATCAGTATCCGATAGTCACCGGGTGGGATTGTGTCGGCGGCTTGATTCGAATCTCACGAATCTATTGGCCAATCCATTCACGATATCACACAGATGAAGTGTGTAGATACACGCTCGAGTCACGCGGAGAAGTATTGATGAACCTTGATAATCCTGCAGTCATGTTATCGGGAGTGCTTATCGGTGCATTTGGGATGGGGTTCTTTATCTACGGCAAGAAATCGGCAGACTACAGCGCTTTGGCGATGGGGGTCGCCCTGAGTGTGTTGCCTTTCGTTGCTCATACGATGGTGCTGTTATGGGGGCTGACCGGAGCATGCGCAACGCTCATGTACGCGGCTCGTCGGCTGGGCTGAGTTCATTTCTTGCGGTTCTTGATCTTTACCTTGCCCTTGCCTTTGACGATCTTTCCGATCACATGGGCTTTTTCACCAGACTTTTCAAGCCTGCGCATCACCCCATCAACAAAGCTCGGGCGAACGATGAGGCAGTATCCGATCCCCATATTGAATACGACGCGCATCTCCGCTTCGTCGATGTTTCCGCGATCTTGAAGCAGATCGAATACCGGTGGGGGTGTCCATTTTTTTTCATCGATTACCGCATCGACCTGGTCATGAATCGCCCGGTTGATGTTGCCTTCCATGCCGCCGCCAGTGATGTGGGCCATCCCGGAGATGATCTTTTTGACCTTGTATGCGCGGAGGAGTTTCACGATTGAATCGGCATAGATCCGCGTTGGTTCAAGGAGCACTTCGCCGAGTGTTCGCTCGGTTTCGAGCTCGGGATACACTTTGTCGAGTTTGAGGTTCGCGTGTTTGATGACCTTGCGAACGAGCGAATAGCCATTGGAATGCACGCCTGAACTCTCGAGCCCGATGATGACATCACCTGCTTCAACCCGGAGCGGGTTCGTTGCCTTCTTGAGTTCAACCACCCCGACACTAAACCCGGCGAGGTCATAGTCGTTGGGCTTGTAGAGATCGTTCATCTCGGCGGTCTCGCCGCCGATGAGTGCGCACCCGGCCTGCTTGCATCCTTCGGATATTCCCTTGACGATGTCATAGAGCACATCCTGATCCACCGCGTTGACCGCGATGTAATCGAGGAACAACAAGGGCTCAGCCCCCTGCACGATCAGGTCATTGACATTCATCGCAACGAGATCAATCCCGACGGTGTCGTGCTTGTTCATCTCGATGGCGAGGTGCACCTTGGTGCCCACACCATCGGCGCAGGCAACGAGCACCGGGTCTTTGTGGTTGTGTTTGAAGAGCTGTTCGTTGTAATCGAGCCGAAACAGCCCGGCGAATCCACCGGGGTTGTCGATGACCCGTTGCCCGTGGGTTCGGCGCAGCAGCGACCCGATCGACCCAACGAACTTATCGCCCGCCGCGATGCTCACACCAGAATCGGCGTAGGTCAGACTCTTAGAACGGACGGTTTTTTGCTTGGTTTTCACAGCCATGTACGGAGGATAGCGTTGCAAGGTCGCCAAAGCCTCACCCACGCGAGGCATGGTCAAGAATGAGCAACTTCGATCGAATAGGCTATAATCCATAAATCCGAAAGTAAGACAACAGCAGTTTGGCCATTGCCACACTGAATTGAGAGATAAGGACTATTGAAAATGAGCGAAACCCAACTCTTCACCTCCGAATCCGTCTCGATGGGGCATCCAGATAAGGTCTCGGACCAGATATCCGATGCGATCCTCGATGCGATGCTCGCAAATGATCCGTATTCACGCGTCGCGGTCGAGACAATGGTCTCGACGGGCATGGCGGTCATCGCTGGCGAGGTGACCACCGAAGGGTATGTCGATATCCCCGAAATCGTCCGAGGCGTCATCCGCAATATCGGGTACAACGATGGCGACATGCGATTCGATGCCGAATCCTGTGCGGTCATGGTTTCGATTAATCAGCAATCTCCAGACATCGCTCAAGGCGTGAACAAAGAAGGGGCGGGCGATCAAGGCATGATGTTCGGGTTCGCATGTAAAGAAACCGAAGAGCTGATGCCTTTGCCCATCATGCTCTCGCACAAACTCGTTGCCCAGCAAGCCCATGTCCGCAGAAACGAAACCATTCCGGGGCTGCGTCCTGACGCCAAGAGCCAGGTGACCGTTGAGTACGACCACGGCAAACCCGTCCGCGTCGATACCGTCGTCCTCTCAACCCAGCACGCACCATCGTGGAACTCAAGGCAGGACGAGCTCACGCGCGAAGTCATCGAGCACATTATCAAACCAGTGCTCGGCGAACTCTGGAACCCGGGCATCAAGGTCCATGTCAACCCAACGGGTCGATTCGAAATCGGTGGCCCGCACGGCGACTGTGGCTTGACCGGACGCAAGATCATCGTTGATACCTACGGCGGTCGCGGGCGTCATGGTGGCGGTGCATTCAGTGGCAAAGACCCGACCAAAGTAGACCGCTCGGCAGCCTACATGGCACGCTATATCGCCAAGAATGTCGTCGCTGCGGATTTGGCGGACGAATGTGAAGTGCAGTTGTCCTACGCCATCGGGGTTGCAGAACCTACGAGTGTCTACATCGACACCTTTGGCACCAACAAGGTTGACGAGGGCGTCATCTCGGCAGCTGTCCGCAAGGTATTCCCGCTGACCCCACGCGGGATTATCGAGACCCTCGAACTCCGCAACCCGATCTACCAGAAGACCGCCCGTCATGGGCACTTTGGACGCAAAGCCACCAAGAAAAATGGGATCAACTTCTTCAACTGGGAGAAAGTCGACATGGTCGACGCGCTCAAATCCGAGTGCAGCCAAGCATCAGCAAGCGTCTAATACATGCGTGTAAATCAAACCCAAAGAACCCTGCAGATTGCAGGGTTCTTTTTTAGTTCGTAGGCTGATACAACCCATGCTCAAGGATGTACTCATGAACGAGTGGGTCGAGTCCAACGATTGCTTGTGAGCGTGTTTGGGCATCGCCGAGCGTGCTGCGGATCGCGGTCGATGACACATCAATCGTGGGGACGATGATGATCTGTGTCCGCCAATGCGCAAGCTCTTCTGCGGTCCACACCTCGAGCTTGTTCATCTGATCCATCAGCGATTCAACCGAATCCGCATCATCCCGAAGCACAACGATCGCATCGCTCCAGAACTCGGTGTATCGACGCCAACGGTGCATCGAGAGTGCTTGGTCGGCACCAATCAAGAACCGGTCGGTGCCTGTCATGTTCAGCTGCGACACCACCGCCCAGGTGTCCGCCCAATAGCTGGGCTGATCTTGGTTCAACAGCGCATCGTTGAGTTCTTGTTCCCAGATACTGCCATGCTCAAAGTCGCGTACTGCGACTTTGAGCATGGCGAGCCGATGGTGATCGGCGGTTGGGTTCGCGGACTTAAATGGCGATCGACCGGCTGGCACATAGATCACGCACCCATCTTCAAAGTGCTCGACGAGGTATCTGGGGAGCCCCACATGCCCAATATGCACCGGATCGAACGATCCTCCAAAGAAAATACGCACCTTCGCCCGGCGGGATTGGGCTCCGAGTTCGACAGGTTCAGTTCGTCGTTCGATGTGGGCTTTGGCAGGCACACTCTATTGTTGGCATCAGATGTTCGACGGGTGGAATCAAGGAGTGGTCTGATAACGAAAACCACGCACTACATTGGGGGGGGGGCAGTGTGTAGGGGGGGGTTGGGGGTATTTATTCCGGTTGAGAGGCTCTTGTTTCGTGTGGGATTCTGGGTTCTGAGGTAAATCAGACTCGCTCTGTGGCCGATGAATGGGGGAGGAGATTGTTTATGACTGCACCAGATCCAAACGCATATAGCCTTGACATTAATGATCCCGAGGACGCAGAACTCATTGAATACTTCCTTGGCGAACTCCCGGGGCGGGTCGATGCGATGAACGCTGCAGCGACCAACGATGATCTTGATCAACTCAAGACGATTGCTCATCAGCTCAAAGGTTCCGCCCCAAGCTTTGGGTTCCCTGCGATTGGTTCGGCGGCAGCCGAGCTCGAAGGGAATATTCGTTCGCTCAATGATTCGGTGAGCGATTTTGAAGCCATCCGTGGCGAGGTTGATAGCCTTGTCTCGCTTTGCCAGTCCTATCTCTTTCCAAAGCAATAATCAGCCGAGCAACACGCCCTCTTGAATCCCCCCTTGATCCACTAGTTGAGTGAGCACCACCTTCCGAATGTCTGACCAAAGCATTAACCAACTCGATACAACGCCCGTTGTGCTATTGATCGACGACTCCCAGTTCGTCCATCGGATTCTCGATGCGCGTCTGCGTTCAGAGTCGATCTCGCTGATTGGTGAGCATGACGGCAAAGCCGGGCATGAACGGGCACTCAAGGATGAGCCTTCGCTCATTCTCCTTGATCTCGACATGCCTGTGATGGACGGGTACGAAACCCTCCGTGTGCTCAAAGATGATCCAAAGACCCGTGATATCCCGGTGATCGTGCTTTCGGGGATGGACTCTTCGCAGGATAAGGTGGCGGTGTTCGATCTTGGCGCGGTCGATTTTATTACCAAACCATTCGAGATCACCGAGCTTCGTGCACGGGTCCGCTCATCGCTCAAGTTGTCTGCGTTGCTCAAGATGCTCGCCCAGAAGGCACAGATCGACGGGCTAAGTGGATTGTTCAATCGGGTATACTTCGATGATCGGCTTCAGGAAGAATATGACCGCGCGGTTCGCCATGGGCACCCGCTCTCGATCTCGATGATCGACCTTGATCATTTCAAATCGGTGAACGATACCTATGGGCATCCTGCGGGCGATACGGTGATCTCCGGGGTCGCCCAGATCATCCAACAGCAGTGCCGATCGATCGACATCGCATGCCGATATGGTGGCGAAGAGTTCGTGATGATCATGCCTGAGACCACGCCCGAACAAGCGAAGATTTTGTGCGATCGTATCCGACAGAGCTGCGAAGCTGTGTCCTGGTCGCAGCACCCGAGCCGAGCGGTGACGCTCTCGTGCGGGGTAGTCGGCGCGGACAATGGCGAAGGGCTCACCTGCACGCCTGCAGCGATGCTCGAGATGGCCGATCGGAACCTTTACGAAGCCAAGCAATCCGGTCGCAACCGGGTGAAGGCGACGGATATTGGTGGAACGCTGATCCAGATCGCCAAAGCAGGCTAAACCATTGAAACATCATTTCGGCAATGCGTGTTTTTTCGTGCGCATGCGTGGGTATGGATCGGCGATCGAATACACTCTGGTATGAGTCAATCGCCACAAAGTCATGGAAATGAGCAGCATCGGATCGATCAACTCGAAGAATCCGCAGGGTATGCCGACCGGAATATCGAGATTCTCTCAGCAGAAATCGCCCAGATCAATAAGGCGGTGATGGGGCTGACACGCCGATTTGCCCAGATCGAAGCCAGGCTCTCCGAGATCAATGATCGGGCGGGCGATGATGTGCCCAATGTGCCCCCGCCACATAGTGCGGGTCCAGACATTCCAAAAGACCCATTGTGAATCCTCTTGGGGTTGGGTTGCGTATACTGCATCATGAAGATCACTACACGAAAAGCGATTCAGGGCGTTGGCTATGTTGTTGTATTGTCCATACTTACGGGTTGCGGCATCCAAGAGATCGGTGAGCTCCAACAGCGACGCGTCGATTTGCCCGTGGCATCAGGAGCGGATGAATCGATCGATGATCGATTCGGTTTGACAGCAGACGCGCAAGATCCGTCCGAGCGCGATGCAGAGATGGGATACGGGCGGTGGAAAGCCAAACCCGAACCAGATGGGACCGCGGCACCAACCTCGCCAACTCGCCGAGGGAGCAGTTGGACCGGTTCGCCTTGAGTGCGATACATACATAGATAGATTGTGCGGATTGATGCCCGATCGCCTGTTTTATTGGGTGATTTCGGATATCCTTGAGGGATACCAATTCGATGATGCACCATTGACAGGAGGTCAAATGCCCACACTCAAAGCGAGATACACGGAAGTAAAACAGCGCGTTGCCGATGCAGCGATCCGATCCGGGCGTTCCCCAGAGTCGGTCTATCTGATCGCTGTGACCAAGTTTGCCGAGCCTGAAGATATCCGTGAGTTGATCGAACTCGGGCACCGAGATTTCGGTGAGAACAAGGTCCAGCAGCTCGCCCAGCGTGCAAGTGTCATCAACGAATGGTTCGAACGCATGCGTCTGCACCCGCGAGTCACCGGCGAGCACGCGAGCTTTGATCCATCCGAACCCGTCCGGTGGCACATGATCGGGCACCTCCAGCGCAATAAGGTCCGCAAGATTGGCGATCTTGTCCGTTTGGTGCATTCGATCGATAGCTTGCGGTTGGCAGAAGAAATCCAGCAGATCGCCAACAAGCTCGATCGAACGATCGATGTGCTTTTGCAGGTCAATGTTTCGAATGAAGAATCAAAGTTCGGCGTACCGATCGCAGCTGCTGGTGCGATCGCAGAGCAGATTGACACGATGGTCAATGTGCGTGTGCGTGGGTTGATGACGATGGCGCCGCTGTCAGATAATCCTGAAGATTCTCGTTTGCAGTTCGTGCGTTGCCGAGAGTTGTTCGATGATCTCGTGCGCGATGGTGTCGGCGAAGAGCATTTCAATCTGCTCTCGATGGGCATGAGCAACGACTATGAAGTCGCGATCGAAGAAGGCGCCAATATCGTGCGTGTTGGGTCAGCGATCTTTGGCGATGCGCCGGTTGAAGAATCTACAACCGAGCCGGCACAAACCGACGCGGTGTAATATTCGCGTTCGTATGCTATAAACAAAGACGGAACAACGAGCGGTCGGATCAGGAGCGAATCGCTTGGTTTTCGACAGCCATCGCGAGCTTGCCGCCGCGGGCGCGGGTGCGTTGCATCTGCTCTTGGAGGAATCGGCCCGGGCAGGCGGTGTTGCGGAGTTCTTGATGTGTGTGTACATTGGCGAGGGGCACATTGAACCGGTGCATCGCATAGGCGATCATTTTATTTACGGAGTTGAGCGTTGCTTGTGTCGGGCGGATTTTTTCGTAGTTGCCGAAGACGACGATACCGAGATTGCCCGGGTTGTGGTCTTTGACATGGGCTCCCTGAAGCTCGAGCGGGCGAGCCTGCCAGATGCGCCCTTTGGGATCGATCGCGAAGTGATATCCGATGTCGGCCCACCCGTTGTTGAGGTGCCCGCGTCGGATGAGGTTCATCCGACGCAATGAGTCGGCGTACGACCCTGATGGCACCGGCATGATCGCATCATGATGGACAGTGATCCGATGGATGGGGGTCATCGAATCGGCAAGCCAACGCTTGGGCGTTGCGCTTGTCCATTTGGTACGCGCGATGACGAAGGATGGGATCGAAGAGAGTGGGAGATTAATCGCGATATCTGGTGTTTGTGTCGGTGGCGTGTAGTTCGGGGGATTGACCGGCGATGGTGTACGCGTGTAGGTGATCGGGTCGGACGGGATCGGTTGTCCGAGCGAGCCGCCCTTTTTCTTGACCCGTTTTTGAGCGGTTGTGTTGCACCCGACGAGCGATGAGATCGCGCCGACTGCGATCGCAGCGGTACCGGCCTTGGCTGCGATGTTGAGCATTCTGCGTCGGGTCAGGGCTGTCCCGTTGAGTGCTGCCCCATCGGTTGATGGTGCACGATCGTTGGATTGGGATGGGTTTGTATTGCTCACACTCTATCCTTCGGCCATATTTCCCGCACGCCCACAATCCTATCGAGAACTTCCTGCCCAAGCGTACAGAACCAGGACATCTCTATGTACACAGTATGCCATATTAGAGCGTAATCTGCAAACAGGGTTCAAACACGCACAGAAACAGACCATGGGATCCATCGACGGTACAATCTGGCTCGGGGATAGTTGAACTACTCTATACCAGCGAAGGAATACGCATGTTTCAAGCACAAGATGCAGTTGAGAGCGCCGTCGAGCAGGTGGATGGCGTTGCGGTAGTCAGTGCTACCGAACAAGGATTCGGAGATTTAGTCTCGAAACTCTCGGAGGGTGAGATGGGTTCGGATACCTGGATCCTCGCGTGGGAGACCATCGGGCAACCGATCGCTCTGGCGATCGCGATGATCATTGCGGTGTTGTTTGTCGCCGGGTGGATCAAAGGCATGGCCACCAAGGCCTGCCGAAAGGCGAATGTTGAAGAAACGCTCGCACGGTTCTTGGGCAACATGATTCGGTATCTCGTCTTGTTCGCAGGCGGGATTGCCATTCTCGGCACACTTGGCGTTGAAACCACTAGTTTCGCAGCAGTGCTCGCGGCTGGCGGATTCGCGGTTGGTATGGCATTGTCGGGGATGCTGGGCAATGTGGCTGCGGGCGTGATGCTTTTGTTCTTCCGTCCGTTCAAGGTCGGCGATGTTGCCAATGCGGGTGGAACGACTGGCAAGGTTATTGAAATCGGGTTGTTCACAACGACATTCGACACGCCGGACAACCGCCGCATCATCGTGCCCAACGGCTCGATCTTCGGGGGCACGATCGAGAATATATCGCACCACGATACCCGTCGAGTTTCGGTTGAAGTGGGGACGGATTACGGCGCTGATGTCGACCAAACCCGCGAGGTACTCATGGCTGCGGCCAAAGCCTGCACCGATGTGCTCCAAGATCCTGAATCGGCCGTGGTGCTCACCGGCTTGGGCGGCTCGTCGATCGATTGGACTGTGAAGGTCTGGGTGAATGCGGATGATTACTGGGCGGTGAAGGATCAGCTCACACGCGACATCAAGTATGCACTCGATGGAGCGGGAATCGGTATCCCTTATCCACAAATGGATGTGCATATTGATGGCAAGGTCGGGCAGGGTTAACTGAAACCGGTGGCACAGGCGTCCCGCCTGTGTTCTTTTTTTCAGATATTGAAGGTGCAAAAAGTCATCACAGGCGGGACGCCTGTGCCACCGGTTCTGATCGAATCCGATCGAGCCATTTGCTCCAGATGCTCAGTACCAGCATCATGTACAGCCGTTGTGAGTGATCACGCCCGTGCCAGGGGTTGATTGATTTCTCGCCGGCGGCGTCATGCTCGCGGAGCATCTGCTGCACGAAATTCATGTTGATGTTCACGCCCGCATCTGCCAAGCCCGGGAACGGGTCGGCGGATTCGAGGTGGTCGTAGAGGAGTTGTCGCATGTCGCCATAGTCCGTGCGGAACCACTCGCCGATGGGGATGGCGAAGCCCTGCTTTGGGCGATCGACGATGTGATCGGGGAGGTATTTGCGAGCGACTTGTTTGAGCAGGCCTTTGCGCTGGCCGTTGGGCATGAGGCAAGACAGCTTTGCATTGGTGGCGGTAGAAACGATATCGGAATCCAGCAATGGGCATCGGACTTCAAGAGCGACCCGCATTGAGGCCGTGTCAGTTTTGAACAAGAGATCATTCGGAAGGTAGTTCGTCAAGTCTTCATGAAGCGCCCAGTACAGTCCGCTCTCCGAATGCTTGCGTGATGGAAGGGCGAGTGAGAGCCCGGCATAGATCGTGGTCAAGAGGATGTTCAAAGGATTCATCTTGACTGAGAAGTTCCACTGGGGGCCGAATAGTTTGTGTATATCGGCTTCCTGGAAGTTCTCAAGAAGCCCGCGGTACCCCTCCCCTCTTGCTGCGCGACCAAGCCTTGCGAGCTTTGTCCATTTGGATTTTGGATCGCGTTGGTTCAGAAATGGGCTCGGGATCAACATGCACAAATCGCGACGAGCCTTGAGCATCCCAGCGACGAGATGGCGTTCATATCCCGCGAAGAGCTCGTCGCCGCCATCACCTGAAAGCGCAACGCTGACTTCCTTCTTAACCTCTCTGCTCAGCCAGTAAGTTGGAAGCAGCGAGCTATCGCCGAATGGGACACCGATTTGCTCGATGAGCTCGATCAAATCCGCTGCGGGGTTTGGGGAGCAGTCAAGAACTTTATGCTCTATCCCGAGCGCCGCTGCTGTATCGGCTGCTGCATCGGACTCATCATATCGAGGGTCCGGCATCCGCACTGTGAACGCTTTGATTCCGGGGTTGTGATTCCGTGCGTGCGCAGCGATGAGCCCCGAGTCGATCCCGCCTGACAAGAACACACCAACGGGCACATCTGCTTGGAGACGGAGCCCAACACTCTTGGCGATCAGTTCATCGATTAAATCCGCGTTGGGTTCCTCAACGCGATGATTAACAACATGTGGCCGGGGGCGTTGATTCTTGTACCAATGAAAAGACGGCCCAATAAACCAATCTTTTTCAAGCCCCTTCGATCCGAACGAACCATTGCATCGTTCGCTCTCGTTGTAGCAGTTTAAGAGCATTGGGTCCCGGACCATGTTGGGAATCGAGAGATTCGGGTAGGTCGGGTTGTTGACATGCTTCGCAAAGCAGTTTGTGAGGCGATCAATCCCTGCGATCACACTTGAGAAAATATAGGGAGATGATTCGCTCGTTATCCAAATGGGTTTTTCCTTGTGCCTATCATTTCCAATTTGGAAATCGCCGCTCTCGTGTGACCAGCAAGTATAAGCCCACATCCCCTCGAGTCGTTCGAAGAGTCCGTGGTCTGTCCCCGGGTCGGGAACACCTCGGTCTGAAAGTTCCAAAACATGCTTTCCACCCCATTCCCGCCACCCGTGCACCAGCACTTCTGTATCCGAATGATCCGTCTCGAACACATGACCGGCGGCTTCGAGTTCGGTTCGCAGTTCGCGGTGGTTGTAGATGCAGCCATTGAAGACGACGGCGACGATTGGTTTATTTGGTTCGATCTCGCTGGCGATGATTGGGGTTTCGCCGGGCTGGTAGGTGAGGTCTGGGCGGAGCTTGTCGCCGTCGTGGACCATGGGTTGTGTGCCGCCGTCGTGATCGATGATGCTGAGACGGCGGTGGACGAGGGCGACATCGACGATGGTGCCGTCGTCGCGGGTTGTGCGATCGCGGAATCGTCCTTGGCCGTCGGGGCCGCGGTGTTTGATAGATTCGTCGAGGATGTCGAGCCAGGATTCGGGGATGGCATCCAGCGGCGGCGGGGGCGTGCCGTCCTTGGGGTCATGGATCTTGATGATGCCCGCGATGCCGCACATTTAGTTGGAGTCTCCGTTTGCGTCGGATTGTGGTTTGGTATCGCCAGCATTGTGCGCACGATCATGGTCTTTGAAGGTGCCTGATTTTAAGCCCCAGACGGTATGGATGATCCGTGTGATGATCATGGCGACGATGAAGGCGATAACAAATGCCCAGTTGGGTTTGAGCTCTGCGTAATGCTGGAGCGCCCACATGCCTGAGATGGCGATGGACGCGAAGATCGGCACGAGTGCGATGCGTTCTGCCTGGACCTTTCCGACATCTACAAGGAAGTTCTTTGTGCGCGAATCGGCGGGGGTGGTGAGCTTA
>MAAC01016494.1_pt1 | contig 13661 bp, 9 predicted proteins | sample 1115981 | NCBI WGS metagenome assembly MAAC01 (sample SAMN04961126, study PRJNA320927) | seawater metagenome | isolation source: sample BD02T64 sea water enriched with oil for 64 days | place: USA:Gulf of Mexico | collected 2013-07-27 | reverse complement strand
CTTATGGCGATACTTGAAGACGTTTTTAGAAACGCATTAAAAAGAAAATTTGGAGATGATGACAATTTTGATATTATTATCAACCCAGATAAAGGAGATTTAGAGATTTGGAGAAACCGCGTTGTGGTTCCTGATGGAGAAGTAGAAGAACCTAACCAGGAAATATCTTTAGAGGAAGCGCAAAAAATTGAATCTGATTACGAAGTTGGAGAAGATGTTGCCGAAGAGGTTAAATTGATAGATTTAGGGCGAAGATCTATTTTAGCCCTAAGACAAAATCTAATTGCAAAAATACACGAACACGACAATACTAATATCTATAAGTATTTTAAAGAATTAGAAGGTGAAATTTACACAGCTGAGGTTCACCATATTCGTCATCGCGCTATCATTTTATTAGATGATGATGGGAATGAGCTTATTTTACCAAAAGAAAAGCAAATACCTTCAGATTTTTTCAGAAAAGGAGATAATGTTAGAGGGATTATTGAAAGTGTTGAGCTTAAAGGAAACAAGCCGTCAATAGTGATGTCTAGAGCAAATCCTGTGTTTTTAGAGAAATTATTTGAACAAGAAATACCTGAAGTTTTTGATGGATTAATCACCGTTAAAAAAGTAGTAAGAATCCCAGGCGAAAAAGCAAAAGTAGCTGTAGATTCTTACGATGATCGTATAGATCCCGTATACATGGTATCGTACGTGAATTAGGGAACGAGAATATAGATGTAATTAACTATACCAATAACTTGCCATTGTATATTACAAGAGCATTAAGTCCGGCAAGAGTTACTTCTATTAAATTGGATGAAGAAAATAAAAGAGCAGAAGTAATACTAAAACCTGAAGAAGTGTCTAAAGCTATTGGACGTGGAGGACATAATATTCGTCTAGCTGGTTATTTAACAGGATACGAAATTGATGTACTTCGTGAAGGTGCAGAAGAAGATGTAGAGCTTTCAGAATTTAAAGATGAAATTGAAGGTTGGATAATCAAGGAATTTGAAAAGATTGGATTAGATACTGCAAAAAGTATATTGGAAAATGACCTTAAAGAATTGGTTAAAAGAACCGATTTAGAAGAGGAAACAATACAAGAAGTAATAAATATATTAAAAGAAGAATTTGAAGATTAGTAGATAGAAGTAACTACTTTTACTCAAAAATAATAGAAATAATCAGGAGAAAGCATTTTTATGGCTGAAGCAAAAACAATGAGACTTAATAAAGTTTTACGAGAGTTTAACATATCGTTAGATCGCGCAGTAGAATTTTTAAGTTCCAAGGGGCACGAGGTGGAGTCTCGTCCTACTACTAAAATTACAGGTGAAGAATACCAAGTTTTGTTTGATGAATTTCAAACAGATAAAAGTAAAAAGGTAGCTTCTAAGGAAGTTGGTGATGAGAAAAGAAAAGAAAAAGAAGAGCTTAGGCTTGCTTATGAAAAAGAGCATGAAGAAAAGCTGAAAAGAGAAAACGCTAGGGTTATTAAAGCCGGAGTGAAATTGGATGGACCTAAAACTCTTGGTAAAATTGATCTTGATTCTAAGAAGACAGTAAAAGAGAAAAAGGAAGAGACAAAAGAAACTCCTGTTAAAGAAGAGGTAAAAGCTCCTGTTGAAAAAGAAACTTCTTCAAAAGAAACACCTGTTGAAAAAGAAGCACATGTTGAAAAAGAAACTCCTGTAAAAGAAATTTCAGCAAAAGAAACTCCTGTAAAAGAAACTCCAGCGAAAGAAATTCCTGTAAAAGAAATTTCTAAGAAAGTAGTTGTTGAAAAAGACGTTGTAGAGAAAAAAGCTCCTGTAAAAGAAATTACTTCAAAAGAAAAGACGGCAAAGAAGGTTACTATTAAAACTCCTGAAAAAATAGTTCCAAAAGCTAAAGACGAGCAAAAGAAGAAAGAAAGTAAGATAGAAGAAATCAAAATACCAGAAAAGGTAGAGACTAAATATAAAAAATTAGATGGTCCTAAAATTACTGGTGTAAAAATAGACCTTTCTCAGTTTAAAAAACCTGAAAAAAAGAAGAAGGAAGTTAAAGTAGATCCAAATAAAGAAAAACGTAGTAAAAGGCGTAGAATAAGTAAAGGGCCTGCAAAGGGAGGTGCTCGCGGAACTAGCTCACAAAACAAAGGACGTAAACGTGCTACACCTGTTCTTAAAGAAGAGCCTAGCGAAGCTGATGTACAAAAGCAAGTAAGAGAGACTTTAGAAAAGCTGCAAGGAAAATCCTCTAAAGGAAAAGGAGCTAAATATCGTAAAGAGAAAAGAGATACCCATCGTCAAAAAACGGAAGATGATTTGGCATTACAAGATGCTGAAAGCAAATTACTGAAAGTAACAGAATTTGTTACGGTTAGTGAAGTTGCAACTATGATGGAGGTGTCTGTTACTCAAATTATTTCTGCCTGTATGTCTCTAGGAATGATGGTGACAATGAATCAGCGATTAGATGCTGAAACACTTACTATTGTTGCTGATGAATTTGATTATGAGGTTGAGTTTATCAACGCAGATATTGAAGAGTCTATTCAAGAAATAGAAGATGCTCCCGAAGACTTAAAGTTAAGAGCGCCAATTGTTACTGTAATGGGACACGTGGATCACGGTAAAACTTCATTATTAGATTTTATTCGAAAAGAAAATGTAATCGCTGGAGAAGCTGGAGGAATTACGCAACATATTGGGGCGTATAATGTACAATTAGAAGACGGACAAAACATTACATTCTTAGATACGCCTGGTCACGAAGCATTTACTGCTATGCGTGCAAGAGGAGCACAAGTAACCGATTTAGTGATAATTGTAATTGCAGCAGATGATAATATTATGCCTCAAACTAAAGAGGCAATAAGCCATGCTCAAGCAGCTGGAGTACCTATCGTTTTCGCAATAAATAAAATAGATAGACCTGCTGCAAACCCTGAAAAAATAAAAGAATCTTTAGCACAAATGAATCTTCTTGTTGAAGACTGGGGTGGTAAAATACAATCTCATGATATTTCTGCTAAAACAGGAGAAGGAATTAATGAGCTTTTAGAAAAAGTATTATTAGAAGCAGAGTTATTAGAGCTTAAAGCAAATCCAGATAAAGTTGCAAATGGTTCTGTTGTTGAAGCCTTTTTAGATAAAGGAAGAGGGTATGTTTCTACTATATTGGTGCAAGGTGGTACTTTAAGAGTTGGAGATTATATGCTTGCAGGACAGCACAGTGGTAAAGTAAAAGTGATGCATGACGAAAGAGGGCGTAAAGTAAAAGAAGCTGGGCCAGCAATGCCTGTTTCTATTTTAGGTCTAGACGGAGCGCCACAGGCAGGAGATAAATTTAATGTCTTTAAAGATGAGCGAGAAGCTAAAGCAATCGCAACAAAACGAACGCAATTACAAAGAGAACAATCTGTTAGAACACAACGACATATTACTCTAGATGAGATAGGAAGACGTATTGCCCTAGGCGACTTTAAAGAATTAAATATAATCTTAAAAGGAGATGTTGATGGTTCTGTGGAAGCGTTAACAGATTCTTTCCTAAAACTTTCTACAGAGGAAATACAAATAAATATTATACATAAAGGAGTTGGTGCTATTACTGAAAGTGATGTGTTATTAGCTTCTGCATCTGATGCAATCATTATTGGATTTAATGTGCGGCCTATGGGTAAAGCACGTCAAATAGCCGATAAAGAAGAAATAGATATTAGAATGTATTCAATTATCTATGCAGCTATTAATGATCTTAAAGATGCAATGGAAGGAATGCTTTCTCCAGAAATGAAAGAAGAAATTTCAGGTACAGCAGAAATACGTGAAACCTTTAAAATATCTAAAGTTGGAACTATTGCTGGTTGTATGGTGTTAAGTGGTAAAATAATTAGAGACTCTGGAATTCGTTTAATAAGAGAAGGCGTAGTTGTCTATACTGGAGAACTATCTTCGTTAAAACGATTTAAAGATGATGCTAAAGAAGTAGCGAAAGGATATGATTGTGGTATGCAAGTTAAAAACTACAATGATATTAAAGAAGGAGATATTATAGAATCCTTTAGAGAAGTAGCAATTAAGAAAAAACTTAAATAGTACATTATTGAAAATAAAAAAAAACGGCTTTTATAGCCGTTTTTTTTATGTTTTTTTTTAGAAAGAAATCTTAATATTTTTTTAATAGTATGAGTTTTATCATATTATTTTATACCTACAAAGAATAATTTTACAGTATCAAATTTTTATACCAACCAGTATTAATTTTAATCTTATAATTTTAACTTTAGTATTAATAAAATCTGATAATTATGAAAAATTATTTTTTAACAATTTGTTTTTTATTTGCAAGTCTCACCATTTTTGCCCAATCAGGGCATATAATGCAAGGAGTTGGGGCGGTAAATATGTCAATGGGTGGGGCTGCAACAGCGCAACCATTGGATATAAATGGAGCTATGCAATGGAACCCAGCAACTCTTTCTGAGTTTGATGGAAAAATAGTATCCTTTAATATTGGTGCTTTCTTTTCTTCACCTGAATTAAGGTCTTCACTACCAGAGGGCGCTATGGGACCAGGGTCACCAAGTGTAAGTGGAGTAACTGAAGATGATCGAGGAACTTCTCCAATGCCTTCATTGGCCTTTCTTTGGGGGAAAGAAGATAGCAAGCATACTTTTGGAGTTTCTGCTTTTGGGATTAGTGGTTTTGGTGTTACATTTAATGAAGAAACCAATTTGCCATTTGATGGAGAAGGAAATCCAAATCCAAATTGGGATCCAAATAATTCTAATCCTATTAATTATCCCCAAGCATTTGGTGGATTTGGACATATTGAGTCTGATTATATGTTGCTTCAAATTGGATTAAGTTATGCTTTTGAAATATCAGATCAGCTTTCTATTGGGATACAACCCAATTTTAATTATGCTTCCTTAGAATTAGCGCCTAATCCTTTAGCTACACCAAGTCAAACCTTAGGATATCCAGCTGCCGATAAAGCTTCAGCAATTGGTTATGGAGGACAAGTAGGGATATTTTATAATTCAGGAGAGGTTTTAAAATTAGGAGCTTCTTATAAATCTAAACAATACTTTGGAGATTTCGATTTTGATCAAAAATATTTAGATGGATCAGAAGCGCCAAACGTTACGTTTAATATGAATTATCCTGCTATTTATTCTGTTGGTTTAGGATTGTCTGGAGGTAAATTTGATTTTGCCTTAGATTATAGATATGTTGACTATGAAAATACCGAAGGGTTCGAAGAAAGCGGTTGGCAAATTGCCGATAGTGGACCAATGGAAGGTTTTCCAACGGGAGCTGTAAATGGCTTTGGGTGGAAAAACATGTCTATTCTTTCTGTAGGCTTACAATATCAAGCAACAGAAAAACTGCCAATAAGAATAGGGTATACTTATAGTTCTAATCCTATAGATGATGAGTTAGCATTTTATTCCATTCCGGCGACTGCAGTTATTGAAAATGCAGCGCAAATTGGGTTTAGTTATGTTATAAATAATAAGATAGATCTTAGTGCTGTATATCACTATGGATTTAGAGGAGATGGAGCTTCAGGAGAATTATTAAATCCTACGCCAGAGGCGTTTGGTGGACCTTGGAATGCTGACACCAATCCATTAGGTGCTGTGCCTGGTTCATCTGTGTCTTATGATATGACAACATCGATGATTCAAGTTGGAATTAATTATAGTTTTGGGAATAACAATGATGAAACTCCAGAGCCAATAGAATAAAGTATAATTTAATCATAAAAAAAAGTCCCTTTTCTCTCAAGTATTATGAGTTGAAAAGGGACTTTTCTTTATAATGTTGTTTTAACTTCTGTCTGGTTTTAAAATAAAAGCTGCAGGAAATTTTTCTTTTATTTCTAATCTAGCTCGATCCGCTTCTAGCCTTGTGCTAAAACTTCCTACCCAAACCTTATAATTCGGTGTTTCATATTCTATAGAAGCTGGCCATGAATTATAGCTGTTTCTATATTCTTTTATAATGGAGTTCGCCTTAGATAAATCACCATAATACAATTGAATTGTATATCCTACGGCTAATTTATTCTCTTTTTCTAAACTCTTTTTTAGGTTCAGTATTTCAGGAATTTTATCATCTTCATTTATTGTGATTGCTGCTTCTTGAGCTTGTATGTTCAATGAAGTGACAGTTAAAAGGATGCTGAATATGATAGCTTTATAAGAAAATGATATTTTCATGTATTGTTTTATGGGTGCAAATGTAGTATATATAAACTCTTAATTAATCAAATATATTATTTAGATTAATTATAAATTAGGAATTAACACTTTATTAGAATTTCTAAAATCGAAGGAATATATTACTTTCGTGCCTTTATTAGAAGGGCGTAAATATCTATAAGTTTATTTGCTTGTAAATGAATAAATTACGCAACTCTTTTGACAATAAATTTTTAACCAATAGTATGAAAAAGGTGAACTACCGAAATTTATCCTCACAATTGTCAATATTATCGTTGGCAATATTGCTAGCTTTTTCAACTTTCACATATGCTCAAGAAAGTGGAGATGTGGCAGCGGGAGAGTCTTTATTTAAAGCAAATTGTGCTGCTTGTCATAAATTAGACAAAAAAGGAGTTGGACCTGCACTTAGGGGTGTTGCAGATAAATATGATACAGATTGGCTTTATAAGTGGATTAAAGATAGTCAGGGATTAATTAAGTCTGGTGATTCTAAAGCAGCGACAATTTTTGCAGATAATAATAATTCTGTAATGACTTCTTTTCCTGGTTTGTCCAATGAAGATATTGATAATATTTTAGCCTATTCTAGCCAGCCAAAACCTGCTCCTAAAGTAGTAGCAACAGTTGCGGTTGCAGGCAATGGAGATAGTGGAATAGACCAAAATATAATTATTGGAGCTCTAGCTTTAGTATTTCTTTTGCTAGTGATTATGTTTTATTTGGTTTCGAAAACATTAAGAAATTTAAAAATTGCATCAGGTCAAGAAGTTGAAAAAGAATCCCGCATTCCATTATGGAAAGCTTTTGTTCAAAATCAATTTTTGATGTTGGTATCTTCCATATTTATGCTCTTAGTTGCGGGATATTTTATGTTTGGTTTCTTTATGCAAATAGGAATTGACCAAGGATATGCGCCGGTACAACCTATTCATTATTCTCATAAGATTCATGCTGGTGATAATAAGATAGATTGTAACTACTGTCATTCTTCAGCTAGAAAAAGTAAAACGTCTGGGATTCCATCTTTAAATGTTTGTATGAACTGTCATAAAAACATTTCAGAATATACAGGTCCAGAAGATATAGCAAACGGATACACAACAGAATTCTATAACGAACAAATTGCAAAATTATACGATGCAGTAGGTTGGGATGAAGAAGATCAATCTTATACTGGGGAAGAAAAACCAGTAAAATGGATTCGTGTACATAACTTACCAGACTTTGTATATTTTAACCATTCACAGCATGTTACTGTAGCAGGTGTTGAATGTCAAAAATGTCATGGTCCTGTAGAGGAAATGGAAATTATGGAACAGTTTTCTCAACTAACAATGCGTTGGTGTATAGACTGTCATAAAGAAACAAATGTTGATATTAAAGGTAATGATTACTACGAAAAAATTCATAAAGAACTCTCAAAAAAATATGGTGTAGAACGTATAACAGCTGCAGATATGGGAGGAAAAGAATGTGGTAAATGTCACTATTAAGAGTATAAAAATTAAAAGATAATAAATGGCATCAAACAAGAAATACTGGAAAAGTGTTGAAGAGCTAAACGAAAATAGCTCAATTGTTAAGTCACTACAACAAAATGAGTTTGTTGAAGCAATACCTGTTGATGAATTTCTTGGAGATAAAGAAACTCTAGAGAATTCTTCAACTACTCGTAGAGATTTTCTTAAATATGTTGGATTTTCAACAGCTGCAGCTTCTTTGGTTGCTTGTGAGGGTCCTATAAGAAAATCTATTCCTTATGTTGTACAGCCAGACGAAATTGTTCCTGGTGAAGCAAACTATTATGCTTCTTCTATAGCGGATGGATTCGATTTTGCTAATATACTTGTAAAAACAAGAGAAGGTCGTCCTATTAAAATAGAACGAAACTTACTGTCTGAAAATAATGGAAGTGTTAATGCAAGAGTTCATGCTTCTGTTTTGTCATTATATGATGCAAATAGATTGCAATCTCCTTCTATAGATGGTGAAGATGTTTCTTGGGAAGATTTTGAATCTAATCTTTCTGCTAAGTTAAATGAAAATAGCGGTGAAGAGATAGTCTTGCTAACGCAGACTTTTGCAAGTCCTTCTACTTCAAAATTAATAAAAGAATTTACGGCAAAGTATACTAACGTACGTCATGTAATATATGACACGGTTTCTTCTTCGGAAGCTTTGGATGCTTTTAATACAAAATATGGAGTTCGTGCTCTAGCAGATTACGATTTTTCAAATGCAGAAATAATTGTATCTGTAGGTGCTGACTTTTTAGGAGATTGGCAAGGTGGAGGATATGAATCTACTTATTCAAAAGGACGTGTTCCGAGTAAAGGAAAAATGTCTCGTCATTATCAGTTTGAGGCAAATATGTCTCTATCTGGTGCAAATTCAGACAAACGTATACCTGCAACTCCATCTCAACAATTACAAATTTTAAATGCTTTAACAGGTGGTAGTGTTTCAGGTCTTCCTGATGATATTGCAAATGCTGTTTCAAAAGCAAAAGCAGCATTACAAAAATCTGGAAACAAAGGTGTAATTATTACTGGTCTACCAGATGTAAGCGCACAAGCTAAAGTGCTTGATTATAATGAAGGTGTTGCAAGTGTGATAATGGATACTGCAAAACCAAAAATGATCCGTAAAGGAAATACTGCCGAAGTAATGAGGGTTTTAAATGGCGTTATTTCTGGAAGTGTTAAAGGATTAATTACAGTAGGTGTAGATCCAGTTTATTCTTTTCCTAATAATATAGAGTTTGCTGAGGCTTATTCTAATTTAGATGTAAAAGTTGCCTTCACAATGAAAGAAGATGCAACTGCAGAATTAGCTGAATTTGTAGCTGCTATTCCTCATTACTTAGAATCTTGGGGAGACACACAAATTAAAAAAGGAACTTTTGGTTTAATACAACCTACAATTCGTCCTTTATTTGATACAAAACAATTTCAGGATTGCCTTTTAGTATTAATAGGTAATTCAAAAACATATTACGATTATATTCAGGATACTTGGAGTACTACAATACTTGGAGGTTCTTCTTGGAATGATGCATTACACGATGGTGTATTTAGTAGTGATGTAGCAGTGGAAACTGAAGAATTGCCACTAACTGAAGGTAGTGAAGAAAGTCAAACTTCTCACGGAGCAATGTCTACTACTTCTCAAGAAGGAGGGCTAGAGCTTACCTTGTATACAAAAACTGCAATGGGAGATGGGCAACAGGCAAATAATCCTTGGTTACAAGAAATGCCAGATCCAATTACTAGAGCATCTTGGGATAATTATATTACCGTTTCTGGAGCTGATGCTTCTGATATGGGATTAGAAAACAAGAATGTTGCAAACGGTGGTTTAAATGGTAGTTATGTAAATGTAAACTTAGGAGATGTAGTTTTAGAAAACGTTCCAGTTTTAATTCAACCAGGACAAGCAAAGGGATCTGTAGGATTGGCTTTGGGTTATGGTAAAACAGCAGCTATTCAATATGAAATGCAAACTGGAGTAAATGCATATGCATTATATCAGGGCTTTTCATCTGTACAAAATGTAACTTTAGAAAAAGTTTCTGGAGAGCATGAATTTGCTTGTGTTCAGTTACAAAATACAATGATGGGAAGGGATATCATTCGTGAGACTTCCTTAGAAATATTCAATACAAAAGATAAAAGCGAATGGAATGCAATGCCTATGGTTTCAAAAGACCATAAGGAAATTGCAGTAACCGATCCTAGTGCAGATTTATGGACTTCTTTTGACCGTTCTATAGGTCATCATTTTAATCTATCTGTAGATTTAAATGCTTGTACAGGGTGTGGAGCTTGTGTAATTGCTTGTCACGCTGAAAATAATGTACCAGTAGTTGGAAAATTAGAAGTTCGAAGAAGTCGTGATATGCACTGGTTGCGTATTGATAGATATTACTCTAGTGAAGAATCTTTTGAAGGTGATTTCGAGAAAAAAGAAGCTTCAAATGGTTTAATGGGCGAAACAGGAGTTAAAGGAACTTTGATTTCGATGGAAGATCCATCTGCTAATCCAGAAGTTGCTTTTCAACCTGTAATGTGTCAACATTGTAACCATGCGCCTTGTGAAACTGTTTGTCCAGTTGCTGCAACTTCACATGGTCGTCAAGGACAAAATCAAATGGCATATAATCGTTGTGTAGGAACTCGTTATTGTGCAAATAACTGTCCTTATAAAGTTCGTCGTTTTAACTGGTTCTTGTATTCAGAAAATGATGAGTTTGATTATAATATGAATAATGATCTTGGTAGAATGGTTCTTAATCCAGATGTGGTTGTACGTTCTAGAGGTGTGATGGAAAAATGTTCTATGTGTATCCAAATGACACAGAAAACTATTTTAGATGCGAAGACTGATGGAAGATCAATAAAAGATGGTGAATTTAAAACAGCTTGTTCAGCTGCTTGTGAATCTGGAGCGATGATTTTTGGAGATATCAATGATCACGACAGTAAAGTAAATGAGTTGTATAATGATAATAGAATGTATCACTTATTGGAAGAAGTTGGGACAAAACCTAACGTGATGTACCATGTTAAAGTGAGAAATACTGAAAAAGTTTAATATACTAAGAAATAGCAAATAAAAGATATGGCGTCGCATTACGAAGCACCTATTAGAAAACCCTTAGTTACCGGCAATAAATCGTACCACGATGTTACGGTAGATGTTGCTGCACCTGTTGAAGGCAAAGCAAATAAATCCTGGTGGATAGTTTTTTCAATTGCCTTAGCCGCATTTTTATGGGGTATTGGATGTATAGTATATACCGTTTCAACGGGTATCGGTACATGGGGATTAAATAAAACAGTAGGCTGGGCCTGGGATATTACCAACTTTGTTTGGTGGGTAGGTATTGGTCACGCAGGAACATTAATTTCTGCAGTGTTATTGTTATTCCGTCAAAAATGGAGAATGGGGATTAACCGTTCTGCAGAAGCAATGACAATTTTCTCAGTAATACAGGCAGGATTGTTTCCAATTATTCACATGGGCCGTCCTTGGTTAGCATATTGGGTAGTTCCAATTCCAAATCAATTTGGTTCTTTATGGGTGAACTTTAATTCTCCTTTACTTTGGGATGTATTTGCAATATCAACTTACCTTTCGGTTTCTTTAGTATTCTGGTGGACAGGATTACTTCCAGATTTTGCGATGATAAGAGATAGAGCTGTTACCCCTTTTAATAAGAAAATTTACGGAATACTATCCTTTGGTTGGAGTGGACGTGCAAAAGATTGGCAGAGATTTGAAGAAGTTTCTTTAGTATTAGCTGGTCTTGCTACACCATTAGTACTTTCTGTACATACTATTGTATCTTTTGATTTTGCCACATCGGTAATACCTGGATGGCATACAACTATATTTCCACCTTACTTTGTTGCGGGAGCAGTATTCTCTGGTTTTGCAATGGTAAATACCTTACTTATTATTATGCGTAAGGTTTCCAGTTTAGAAGATTATATTACGGTTCAACACATTGAGTTGATGAATATCGTAATTATGATTACGGGATCTATTGTGGGTGTTGCGTATATTACTGAACTGTTTGTTGCTTGGTATTCTGGAGTAGAGTATGAACAATATGCTTTCTTAAATCGTGCAACTGGACCTTATTGGTGGGCTTATTGGGCAATGATGACTTGTAATGTTTTCTCTCCACAATTTATGTGGTTCCCAAAATTAAGAAGAAGTATTATGTTCTCCTTTGTAATTTCAATTGTAGTAAATATTGGGATGTGGTTTGAGCGTTTTGTAATTATAGTAACTTCTTTACATAGAGATTACTTACCATCTTCTTGGACGATGTTTTCACCAACTTTTGTAGATATTGGAATATTTATTGGAACCATAGGATTCTTCTTTGTGTTATTCTTACTGTATGCTAGAAATTTCCCAGTAATTGCACAAGCTGAAGTAAAATCTATTTTAAAATCATCGGGAGCTAATTACAAGCAATTAAGAGCTGAACATGGAGATGATGCAAATCATTATGGTGAAGAAGTAAAGTTTTCAACTAAAAATAAAAACAAATAATTATGGCATCTAAAGTTATACATGCTTTATATATTGACGATGATATCTTATTGCAAGCCGTGAAAAAGGTGCGTGATGAGCACTATCATATAGAGGAAATATATACACCTTTCCCGGTTCATGGTTTAGAGAAAGCAATGGGACTAGCAGATACTCGAATTGCTATAACATCCTTTATATATGGATTGGTTGGTTTAGCTGTATCCATTGTAATGATGAATTTTATTATGATTGAAGATTGGCCTCAGGATATTGGAGGAAAACCAAGTTTCAGTTATATTGCTAATATGCCTGCTTTTGTTCCTGTAATGTTTGAACTTACGGTGTTTTTTGCAGCGCATTTAATGGTGATTACTTTTTATATGAGAAGTAAACTTTGGCCTTTCAAAAAAGCTGAAAATCCAGATGTTCGCACAACAGATGACCATTTTTTAATGGAAGTAGATGCAAGTAATCACGATGTAGATACCATTTCAGAATTTATGAAAAATACTGGAGCAGTAGAAGTAAAATTAATTAATAAGGATGAAGATCATTAATATGAGAAATATAATAAACATAGTAGTTTTCATTATTATTTCGATGAGTTTAACTTCTTGTTTTGATAAGGAAACACCTAACTATAGGTTTATGCCAAATATGTATACTGCTGTTGGTCCAGAAACTAATGGGGAATACGAAATATTACCTAATGAACAAGCAAATATGCTTCCTGTAGAAGGTACTATTTCAAGAGGATGGAAACCTTATGAGTATAAAAATACTATAGAAGGGAAAGCATTAGCAACAGCTGAATTAAAGAACCCTTTAGAAGTAACCGACAATAACCTAGAACAAGGAAAAGAATTATATACTATCTATTGTGGTGTTTGTCATGGGGATAAGGGAGATGGTCAAGGAATTCTTGTAAAAAGAGAAAAGTTTTTAGGGATTCCTAGTTATGCAGATAAAGGAAGAAATATTACAGATGGAAGTATTTATCATGCAATGATGTATGGATTAAATTCTATGGGATCTCATGCTTCGCAAACAGACGAAAAAGATCGTTGGCAAATTGCAATGCATGTTTTAGACTTAAAAGCTTCATTAAACGGTGAGCCCTTATGGTCTGAAATACAAAAAGAATCAATGATGGCATCTGAAGATGAGATACCTGAAAATAAATCTTCAGAAGAGGAAACTACTTCAGAAGAACAACATTAATAAAGAACTTACAGAAGAGCTAAAGATATGTACACGTTACCAAACAAATTAAAACTTTTTGCGATTATTTTTATGGTTGTTGGTGCAATAGGGATCGTTTCAGGATTTCTTGCAACTCCTAGTACAACTGCCGAGGTAAAAGAAATGTTGAGCGAAAGCCATGGCGATGGACATGGTG